>Ga0181570_10000020_pt1 | contig 161436 bp, 111 predicted proteins | sample 101ome_18_FD_148667 | JGI IMG/M metagenome (GOLD analysis project Ga0181570, IMG submission 148667) | Coastal salt marsh microbial communities from the Groves Creek Marsh, Skidaway Island, Georgia - 101406AT metaG (spades assembly) | ecosystem: Environmental > Aquatic > Marine > Intertidal...
ACACACGCCCGGCGCGGATCTCATCGCGTTGACCGAATCTCCGCCCGAGGGACTCGTCGGTCGAGTCCTCGACGGCGGATCGTGTGCGCGCACTGATTCGAGAGTCGTGACTCGTCGTGTACCCCCGGTACGACCGGCGAATCCGAGATACGATGGGCGCACGCAGTCGCCCCATCGTTATCGTCGCGACGAAGACGCGCGAGTGTCGGACGCGGCGCGACGTGTGATCGACGGACGATGCGCGCGGTGATGCCGACGCGATCGATGCGATCGACGAGGCCGGCGCTCGTCGCGTCGCGAGGGGCGGTGAGGCGCGCGGGCGCGCGCGCGGCGGTGGATGGGCGAGGGGCGAGGCGCGCGACCGCGCGCGCGGTGTCGACGCCGACGAGGGAGGAGGAGACGCGATCGGTGACGCGAACGCGAACTGGGGGTGATGATGGTGAAGAGACGCCGTTTGAGCGCGAGTATAAGGATTACGCCACCGGGTACGCGTCGGTGCCTGGGTTGGAGTACGAGAACATGGGTTGGGTGACCGAGGTGGAGGGAGAGATCCCGAAGGAGATGGTCGGGACGTTGCTGAGAAACGGACCGGCGATGTACGAGAGAGATGGATTCGTGAAGAGTTATCTCGACGGTGACGGCATGGTGACGTCGATCGCCATCAAGGATGGTAAGGCGTACTTTCGAAACAAGTTTGTGCGCACGGAGGACTTCGATAAGGAGGAGGCGCTCGGACGGTACACCGAGCCAAGCATCTTCACCGCGAGTGACCCGAGAAAGCCGGCGCTGTTCTACAGATTGTTTAACGATATTTTGGGGGGCGATCTGAAGAGAAAGCAAAACGGCGCGTACAACGTGTTGAACTGGGGAGATTCGCTCGTGGCGGTGGATTACAAGAAACCGTACGCGCTCAACCCGGACACGTTGGAAACGATCGGTCACGGCGCGTGCGACCTGTCCTCGGTCATGCACACGTCGCACTACCGCACGGTGACCGAGCCGAACGGAAGCCGACGATGTGTGGCGTTCCTGAATGAAGTTGACTGGCGCGCGAACGCCGGCGTCGGCACGACGAAAGCCGTCTTCTACGAGTTCGACGAGCAAGGCAACGAAGTGAGCCGTCGCGCGTACGACTACCCGGCGTCGTACGTGCACGATCTTATCGTGACTGAAAACTATTACATCTTATTCGATTGTCCGATCAAGATTGATTTCCCGGCGGTCTTCACCAAGTACATCTTTGAAAAGTCGTGCCTCTCCGAACTCATCTGCGAAGACACCGAACGACGACCGTTGTTCCGTATTTTCCCCAGACGCGGGGACTCGCGCGAAGTTCTCACCGCGCCGGCGGATTACTGGTGCTACGCGTACCACCACGTGAACGGTTTCGAGGACCCGGAGGGCAACATCATCTTCGACACGTGCACGTGGGATAAATTTACGCTGTACTTCACGGATATTTGCAACCCGAACGGCAAGGACAACTACCCTCGCATGAAGTTGAGTCGATTCTTGATCGACATGAAAAAGCTCGAGGCAAAGCACTTCGAATTGAGCGATGTCCCGTGCGAGTTGCCGATCACGAGCTGGGATTACACAGGTGAGCCATACGAGCACATGTACCTGAGCACCTCCGTCGGTCGCACCACGGAAGGCGTCAACGGCCCCATGCAAGCGCTCACGAAGGCGTCCATCAAGCCAGATAGCAGGGAACTCTATTATGAGGAGCAATGGTTGCCCGGTGATCGCAAGTTTGCTATGGAGCCTTTCTTCGTGCCGCGCCCCGGAGGCACGGCTGAGGACGACGGCTGGGTCGTCGCTCTCGTGCACGACGCCGCCTACGAAAACAGTAACTTTGGCGGTCGCGGTACCGAAATGGTTATTATTGATTCGCAAAAGTTTTCCGAAGGCCCGGTTGCGCGACTCCGCCTTCCCACGTACGTTCCGTTCGGCGTGCACGGCTCGTGGAGCTCCAAGTATGTCGCGGGCCCGCCCAAGGAAGATGAATTGAAAAGATTAGAAGATATGCGCAAGAAAAATGATGGTAAGCCCGTCAGTCTCGGTGTAAGCGCCGCCGAGCCGGTCATCTACAACACGCCGACGCCGCAGGCGATTGGAATGGGCGTTGCCGGATTAGTGTTAGGTATCACCGCCCTCAGCTCCATCCTCCAGTGATGGGCTCAATCAAGATCCTCAAGATCACATGCCACCGAATAGTAGAGCGAATCGCGTATGTAGAACTATAATAACCTAAACTGACTATTCTTGTTTAACTCTCTCGCCGCAATTCCTCCACAGAGTCCACGGCGGGCATCGCTTTCAGTTTGCTGACGAGGCCGTTCACCAACACATCCTCTTTCGGTGAATCGGTGAGCGTGCGCTCAACGGAGTGCCGCTCACAAAACGCCTCGATGCGATCCCAAGCTTCTTGTAATTCGTCATCCGGAACGGTGATGACGAGACGGAGGAAGCCAGGGGCGTGGAAACACGCACCGGGCAACACCAGAACGGCTTCCTCGGAAAGCAAGCGCTTGGCGAAAACAACATCATCGCACGGCCCATCTTCAAACTTGAACGCAACCGGGTCCATCTTGAGTAACATATACATCGCACCTTGCGGCTCGGACGGTACGCTCAGGCCTCTCACGCGCGCACAACGCTCGACGCAACGCGTGTTTGCGCTCTTGAGAACAGTCAACGTTCTCTCGAGCCAGATCTCTTCGTTCGCCTGAAATATTCCCGGGATGGCAGCCTGAATCGGCGTCGGTGGGCCGAGGGAAACTTGGCATAAATTATTAATCGCCAGTTTCACTCCCGCAGCTTGTAAGATGTGATCGTAATCGTGCAGAACCAACCAACCGATGCGCCAACCCGGAGTCAACCACCGTTTGCTCAACGCGCTCACCGCCATCACTGGCACTCGTCCACTAAAGTTGGCGATGGATTTAAAAGGCTTAGTCTTGTCGAAAAATACGTCTTCGTAGACCTCATCGGCTATTATGGGTAAATGCAACGCCTCACACGTCGTGCAAATCGCGCGAAGGTGCTCTTCGCTGAAAACCGCTCCGCACGGATTACTGGGATTGTTCACCACAATCGCCACCGTGTTCTTATCTCGTAATCCTCTAACGTCATCCAACTTGATTTGCCAGCCATTATCTGGGTCCAACTCATAAAACTTATACTCGATGCCGTGCCTGTGACAAAGCGTTTCGTAAAGCGGGAATCCAGGCTTTGGGAGTAATATATTTGCGCCGTCGACGGCGAGCGCCGCAAACGAGTGTGAAAGCGCTTCTGAGCATCCCACAGTCATGAAAACATCCTCTGCTTGGAGTGGTGGACGATTCTCCACGGAATAACGAGCCGCCACGGCGTCCCTCGCTTCCACCATGCCCGCGCTCGCCGTGTACCCGTTATGCACGCACGCCGCGAACGCCCCGACCACCTCCTCCATCGCCACCTTGGGCGGCAACAAGTGTCCGAACACCGTCGGATCTCCCTGTGCGAGAGAGATCAACGACTTATCCGGATTCGCCTGCCCTACCATCTCGTCCACTATGCGACGGATGGGATTACACAAGTCCTTCAGCGGCGACGCCTGCACGTTCCACCCGTTCTCGCGATAGCCATCGGTGGGAGTCTCGCGATCGATCGTGATAGACCGCCGACCCTTCGTCGCGCCGACCTCGTGGCTCACCGTCATCGCGTCGTCGCGTCGCGCTCGGAGCTATTTCTGTCCCGTCGCCGTCGGTGCGCGCGGCGGCTCCCCTTCGAGACGCGCGCGCGGCCGACGCCGACGCAGAAGATTCTACCGAACGGTGCGGGCGTCCCGTTCTTCACCTAAGTCACGTCGTTCGCGCGCGCACGCGAGCTCGCGCGCGGCGGAGTGACGACGATTGTTTCGCGGAAGTCTTGTCTACGTCACGATAAGCTTTTTCTTTTTCGAGCTCGAGCGCGCTCTCGCTAAAAAAGAGGACGCCGCGGGCGCGAAAATGTACACTGTGATGCTACAACGAATGACTATGGAGAAAGAATGAGTTGAATCTACAGTTTCGATGGAAACTTTGACGACGACGACGACGAGGCGGCGAAGAGTTCGCTTGCGGAGGACGCGACTTCTCGAGGCGACTCCATCGGACCCAAGTGGCTGTTGTTCGGGAACTCGATAAGCGTGCCCGCAGGGACAGCGGTGGCGAGGGACGGCGCGATGACGGCCGAGTATATGGGCGAGCGTCCGTCCGGGGCGACGGACGTCCCTTTGGCGATGGCGACTGGACACGCTATTTTTTGCAGTTGACCGAAGGCCTCGGTTTCGGCGTTGCCCGCCTCGTAAATACCAATTTCAGTCTCTGTAGAGCACGCGAGGCGAACGCCGTCGCCATCTTCGGCCGGAATGAACCCGCCGTCGTTGACGTACGCGTTGAGTGCGTCCTTGTGCCACGCCTTCGTCGGCATCTTACTCTGATACGCGGCGAGCGCCTCGGCGGCGCTCGAAAACCGAGACCTCCGTTTGGACGCGCTCTTCACCATGTACGCCGTCGACGCCATGAGCGGCGAATCCGGAGACACGTCCAACCCCGGCGCGTCTCGGGGCGAGAGCACGAATATCGGTTCAAACGCGTAAATCGACCGAAACGTCCCCGGTCGCCTCGCCTCAGCCATCAACAACGCGTGCCCGCCGCACGAGTGCCCGAACGCGTGACACCTGTGCAACCCCAACGCTGTCACCACCGCCGCGCAATCGTCCGTCAGCGCGCTCCAGCTCAACCTCCCGTTATTCACCGCCCCGGACCGACCGTGTCCGCGGAAATCCAACGCGTAACACGCGTACCCTCGCCCACAGAGCTCGGCGATGAGCGGCTCAAAGACGCTCCCGTGAAACCCGTTCGCGTGCGCCAGGAGCACCGCGTTCGAGTTATCGCGCGCGAGCAACCACGAAGCGCTCGCGGGAAGGTGCTCCCGCACGTGTATCGTCACGCCATCGGCGGAGACGACGCGCGACGACATCTGCGGTCGAGCGTGGGTCGGGGCGCCCGAGTGGGCGCGGTGGGCGCGGGGAAACCGAACCGTTTGAAATTCGAACCTCGCGGTGACAGCCCGCGGCAGACGCGCGCGCGCATCGGTGTTGTCGCGCTTAGCGGCGAGATCTCGCGGTAGAAGAAAGGTTTTCGCGCGTGTACGACGCGGAGTCGACGCGCGACGCTGAACGACGGCGCGGTTGTGCGAGTGGGCACGGGGTTCGAGAATTTGAGCTCACGCACGATGTTGGCGCGCATCGACGAGGACGGCGCGCACACGGGGTCGTTGGAGGTCATCTTCGGTCCGATGTTTAGTGGTAAGTCCACCGAGCTGCAGAGACGACTGCGCAGGCACACGGTGGCGAGTCGGAGGGTGCTGGTGGTCAAGTACGCGGGGGATAATAGGTACGACGAGCAGGTCGGCTCCACGACGTCGGCGGTGACCCACGATTTAGCGTCGATGCCGGCGCTGCCGACGAAAGATTTGCGAAACATCGATAACGTTTCGCACAACTACGACGTGATCGGCATCGACGAGGGACAGTTTTTCGACGACATCGCGCACTACTGCGAAAAGTGGGCGCAAGCGGGTAAGACTGTCATCGTCGCCGCGCTGGACGCGACGTTCCAGCGTAAGCCTTTCAACTCCATCCTGCAGCTCGTGCCTTTGGCGGAAAAGGTGACAAAATTGACCGCGGTGTGCACGGACTGCGCGGCCGACGCCGCGTTCACGGCGCGAACGACCAAGGAGACGGACGTGGAGGTCATCGGGGGCTCTTCCTCTTACAAGGCGGTGTGTAGAAAGTGCTATGAAAAGTATGCGGCGGAGATGCGTGAGAACGGCGCGAGCAAGAAAACGATGGTAGGGACGCCGTTGACGAAGCGCGTCGCAGAGCGGATGGGTGAGCTGAGTCTGAAGACGCCCGCTCCGACGGAATCTTCGTTCACCTTTGCGACTCCAGCCACGCCGACTCTCGGTGAGGCGACGGTGCAGAAGACGAAGAACGTCGAGAGTTCGGTGATGAAGAGCGCGAAAAAGTCACGTGGGTTCGGTGGCCCGGGACGGTCACCCCTGAACGATTTTATGACTGGATCTGGTTTCCACCGCTCTCCGCTCAGTACGTTGCGTTAGTCTGCGCCACCAAAACAATTAGGCAAAAAACTTTGAGATAGACGCTGAAAAAGCGATAATCGGTGACTTTGTAAACATCTTTCACTAGTGATCACATATTTGACAGTGTATTCCCGTCCTAATTCTAATTGGCTAGCTTTGAAACCGATCTCCCAGGCCACCTCCGGCTCGCTTTAACATCTCTTCAGGTTTCAATTCTCCTGGTTTCCTAATCTTTAGATCGGTGTCACGATCGAACGGACGATACTCCCAATTCGTTCCATCATTCGGACCTTCTTTCTTCTCCTTCTTCTCCTTCTTCTCTTTCCTCTCTTTGTCGCGTTGCTTCTCTTGGTGCACCTCAACGAGAGATTTCGCTCGTCGCGACGCGTTGTACTCATCTACGAGGCGCTTAGTCTCTTCTTCCTTCGCTTTAGCGGCGGGTAACACGTACTGTTGCTCTTGCGCTTGCAAAAACAATTGTTTTTCGCGTTCCGCCGCCTGTTGCGGAGTATCCGTCCACGCCGCCTCCATCTCCGCCGTTCGCGCAACCTTTTCAGTCTTAGCGAAAGCGGTGAAACTCGCCGTCGGGGGACCTTGAGCCCGTTTCTCCGGCGGAAGATGTGTCATCCATTCCTCACGTTTGTCGCCTTCATCCTTTGCGCCGTCGAGTAGCTCGTCATCACCAGGAAGAGGAGTTCCCTTCATGCGCCGCCATGCCGCTTTTTCGCGCTCACCCTCGAGCCATTTTTCGAACTCTTCACGCTCGTTCGCTTCGTTTCTCTTGGCGTCAATTTTGGCGCGCTCGTCATCATCCGAAAGCGCCGTGTGCGCCTTCTTGATGGCGTCGAACGCTTCCTTTGCGTCTTCGTGCGAACATTTATCGGGGTGAACCATGAGGGAGAGTTTCCAGTACTTCTTCTTGATGACGCTCTTGGTGTCATCCGGCGACACACCGAGGATGTCGTACGCGTCTCCGCCGCGCTTGACAATGCGCACGAGCCGCGTGGCGCACGCTTCGCGAGTCTCGTTGCTGGTATTCTCCATCTCTGCAATAAGTTCCGGAGGCGGAGGACCGAAAGAGCTATCAAAGGCTAGTTCAGCCGCAGCCGCTTCGAGCATGCTCTTCGGCGGAACCATGGGGCCGAGAACACGCTTTATTGGTGCGTCCGAATCCTCTTGCAGCGCCTTTTCGTCTTTTGGCGGCGGCATAGATGGACCTATGTCGGCTCCAATTGTTGGTTGCGGAGCGTCCTCGTCACTATCGCTCGCGTCCTCAACAGTGGCGGCGTGCGCCTCATCGCCTGCCAACACCTGCACTTCACTCGTATTTTCAGCTTTATTTGCACGTTTCTCTTCGGAACGAGATTTCTTACCCACCTCAGCGTCAGGGGCTGGCTCTGTCCACGGTTCGCGCGCGGCGCTGAATTTTTCCAAATCGCTCGCCGACTCATCAAACACGGCGCCGAATCTACTCAACAGACTCAAATCGCGCTTATCAAGCGCCCACATTCCAGTCCTCGATGAACGCACCAAACACGCGTGATCAAAAAAGTAATCCAAATAGTTGCGCATCAGACTGTCGGCGACACCCGCCGTCGCCACGCCTTGACCTCCGTCCACCGTTCTCAACAAATCTCTAAAACTATTCCGTTCGCTCGGAAACTTGGCGAGCATGTGTCGCAGGGCATCCATCGCGAGTCGTCCTCGCTCCACCTGTTCGCGAACCGACCATCTCGGCGCACCGTCGCTTCCAGAGTCGCTCTCGCTGGAGCTCTCGCTCGAACTCCGGCTCGAGTCTCTCCTCCTTCGGCGCCTCTTTCGCTCGTCTCGATCGTCCCGATCGCGTCGACGACGCTTCTCCTTGCTCGATTTTTTCGATTTCTTCTTGTGCTTGGACGACGAGCGACGCTTCTTGCGTCGCTCGTCGTCGTCGTCGTCAACGTCATCGTCTTCGCCTCGGCGTCTGGAACCGTCGCGCCGCCCCTCGAGTCGCTCGCGCTGGTGTGCCGCGTACGCCGCGTGCAGCGCCTGCACGTTGGATAACGCCGCGTTAAGTTGCGGGTGATTGCCCACCATGACAACTCGGCGCTCGCGTCGTCGCGACCTCGCGCCTCACTGTGCGGCGCGAGCGAATTCGGATGACGTCCCAGACGGCGAGAAATCTCACCGACGTCGCCGCGCGCGTCGCCGCGGCCGCCGTGCGCTCGGGTCGACAGGCGGCGAACGTTCGCCTCGTCGCCGTGAGCAAGACCAAGCCCGTGTCCCAGCTCAAGGAGTGCTACGACGCGGGGCAACGCACGTTTGGGGAAAACTACGTGCAAGAGCTCGTCGAAAAGGCGCCGCAGATGCCCGACGACACCGTCTGGCACTTCATCGGGCACCTGCAGAGCAACAAGTGTAATCAATTATTCAGGGCGTGTCCACACTTGGCCATGTTGGAGACCGTGGATAGCGAAAAGTTGGCGAACAAGTTGAACAGCACGCTCCCTGAGACGCGCGTCGAGCCGTTGCGCGTGCTCGTGCAGGTGAACACATCCGGCGAGGAGTCCAAGTACGGCGTCGAACCGGACGCGTGCGTGGCGCTGGCGAAACACATCTACGATTCGTGCCCGCGATTACGATTCTCCGGGTTGATGACGATCGGGATGCCCGACTATACGAGCAAGCCTGAAAATTTTGAGACGCTTCGGCGGTGCCGGGAAGAGGTGTGCGCGGCGCTCGGCATCGAGGAATCCGCGTGTGAACTGAGCATGGGGATGAGCGGTGATTTCGAAGCGGCGATTGAGATGGGAAGCACGAACGTTCGCGTCGGAAGCACGATCTTCGGGGCGCGAGACTACTCCAAGTGAGTTGTATTCTTTTTAATCTTTGAACTTTTAGAAAAAACACGTCCCGACGCCCCGCAGCCTCCCGGCGTCAGAGCGCGCCGCGCGGTCGTCTCGTCATCTCGCGCGCGTCGCATGTCGAGAACAAAGTCAAACGCGTCCGTCGCGCTCGCGCTCGGTGCGTTCGCGAGCGCGACGTTCGCGTTCCCGCTCTGGTATTGCTACGCTCCGAGCAAATCGATGTGGACGCAGGAGGAGAGTCTGAGCGTCGCCGCGGTGCGCAGAGGCGCGTTCATGAACAGTGGGTCGAGAGATGTCGGTCTGGACGGGCGTTCGACGACGAAACCACCGTCGCGTCGCGCGCGAGAGACGTAGAAGAGAGGTAGCCGTAGCCGTAGCCGTAGCGTGTATGTAGAGAAAACTTGTAACTCGAGCGTGGTTCAGGCTCGACGAACGGCGTTCGCGCGCTCGAACGACGAATTTCGACGATTGCGCGACGGTATACGTATCTGCGTGAATTCAACAATGTTCAACTAATGTCTACGACTGATCGCCGACCGCGCCGATGACGCCGTCGACGACGCTCGCCACCGCGGACGCAGAGGCGACGCGGAGCTCGGGATCGAACAAACTCTTACCGAATTCGGCCGCTTTTGAAATCGCCGGATCGAGCGGGACTTTGCCCAAGAATGGCACGCCCATCTGCGCGCACATGGCCTCGGCGCCGCCCTTGGAAGGGACGAAGACTTCCGCTCGAATGTTGAGCGAGTCTGCTAAATCCGGCGCGTGCGCCGCCAAGATTTCACGCACGCGCGCGGTTTCGTCGGCACCGGTGCTCTGATTCACGAACGTGGCGTCGCTCGACGGAATTTGCAACCCAGACATGTTTTCTACGACACCCAAAACCTTGATTCCGGTCTTTTTGCAAAAATTGAGCTCTTTTCGCACATCCGCCATGGCCACCTCTTGCGGCGTCGTCACGATGAGCGCGCCGTCCACGCCCGCCTCCTTCATGTACTGCACGATGCTCAGATGTTCATCCGACGTTCCCGGTGGCGCGTCGACGATCAAGTAATCCAATTCACCCCACTCTGTGTCGCCCAAGAATTGTTTAATCAACCCGTTTTTCCTCGGTCCCCGCCAAATCACCGCGTCGTCCGGGTTCGGCAATAAGAACCCGATCGACATCACGGCCAAATTCTCCTCCACGTACACCGGCGACCAACCGGAATTACTCTTGTGCACCTCCGCGCCAACCTCACCGCACATCAACGGCACCGACGGTCCACAGATGTCGACGTCGAGCAACCCGACGTCTCGGCCCCGACTCGCCAACCCGAACGCCAACTGCGCCGCGAACGTGCTCTTCCCGACCCCACCCTTCCCACTGAGCACTAATATCTTCCGTCGCACGCCTCGCAATCGCGCCGCGACGCGAACGGCGTCCGCGTCCGTCTCCTCGCTCGCCGCCTTGGCCGCGCCCGACGCGCACGCCGCCCGGTTCGGACATCCCGCGCACGCCTCGCTCGTCCCCGCGCTCGTCGCGCGCGTGCCCGGACACGCCGCGGGCGCGTTCGCCGGCACGTCGGACATTCCGCCGGCCCGGCGCGTCTCGCGTCGCCGCCGTGGTCACCCGCGCGCGCGCGTCTGTCGCATCATTCGGACAAGTGGAGATTGCAAACGAAATCGTCGCGCGCGCCGGCGCTCAACAGGAAAACGCGTCGTCCGGCGATTACCGCGGCGCATACGCGTCTCGCGCGCGACTCGAGCGCCGCGCGCGCATGAAAATGACGGACGCGGACGCACCGCGCGCGATGGGCGTCGTCGGAGACGCGACGGAGGCGCGCGCGGCGCGCGAGGAGTCGGATGCGCGACCTCGTGAAGGCACCGCGTGGAACGACGAGGCGACGTCCTCGAGGCGCGCGAGCGAGGAGGCGACGGTGGACATCGCGAGCGATCGAGCGAGGCGGATGTCTGGGAGCGAAACGAGCTCGGTGATCGGGACGCTGGAGGCTGGGAGAGGGGTAAAGGCGCCCTTGGGGGCTTTCGCGTTGCAATCGCGGGCGTTGGCGCTGGAGGAGAAGAGGCTGTACGAACGAAGACGGGCGGCGTGGGAGGCGTTGTCTCGCGATGCGATTCGTGAGTGCGCGCAGGGGACGCTCCGGGACTCTTGGCTGTGGGAAAAGTTGTGCGATGTGACGAAAAGGGCCAGTGAGGGTGAACGCGCGGCGACGTTGCTCGACTATCTTCCAGATGACGAGGACCGCGTCGCCGTGGACTGCGTGGATGGCATGCGTAGAGGGATGACGCACAAGGAATTGCGCATCTTGATCGATCGAGTGAGTGAAAAGGACATGCCGGAGTGGGGTGTTCGTTCCCACGGGCGGCGCGTAGCCGTGTTGGTGCCGAACGGACCCGAGCTCATGACGACGCTGTTGTGCGTCATGCAGCGCCACTGCGCGGTTCCCATCAACCCGGTGACGACTCAAGAGGCTATCGAGGAAGAACTAATCAGTACGAATGCCCAGGTGCTGGTGTATCAACGCGATGGAGGTAAGGGTGACTTGAAGATGCGTCGAATGTGCAAAAAGCTTGGGTTGACGCCTCTCATCATCTCCCCGAGCGCGCTCGTCGCCGGCGAGTTTTCGCTCACTGGCGATCCTTACGGCCTCGCGATTGATGATGACCCCACCGGATACGAGGTGGAGTTGATGGAGCCGGCGCGTTTAGCGCTCATGCTCCACACTTCGGGGAGTACTGGTAAGAAGAAGGTTGTGCCCATCGCCATGTCGCAAGTCCTCATGGGCGCGGCGGCCATCGCCGCATCGTGCGGACTGGACGAAAAGGACGTCTGTTGCAACTTTATGCCTCTGTTCCACGTCGGTGGGATCCTGAGAAACGTTCTCGCCCCCATCATCTCCGGGGGGGCGACTGTTGCCATGCCATTTTTTGATGTAGATAATTTTTGGGAAGTTTTGCAGGCGAAGAAGTGCACCTGGTACTACGGTGCGCCGACCATGCACATGCTCATCGTGAAGTCTTCGGAAACGATGAAAAAGAGTGCGGATGGTCACGTCGATACAAATTTGCGTTTTGTGGCAAATGCAGCCGGACCTCTACCGCAGACGACGGCGATGGACCTTCGGAAATTGTTCGGAGGCGCCACCGTTTTGCCGTCTTACGGTATGACGGAGTGCATGCCGATTGCGTGCCCACCGTTGGGATACGCGTTGGAGCGTCCAGGAACTTCTGGTCGCTCGATTGGTCCTGAAATAGGTATTTTCGATGACAACGGGGATATTTGTCCATCGGGCGTTGTGGGTAACATCATGGTTCGCGGTTCGCTCGTGTTGAAAGGGTACGAGGGCGAGGAACACGAAAGCAGTTTCGCACCCGGCGGGTGGTTCAACACGGGTGATGTCGGTAGGATGGATGACGAAGGGTACCTCTTCGTCACCGGTCGTTCGAAGGAGGTCATCAACCGCGGCGGTGAAATCATTTCGCCCGTCGAGATTGAGGAGGCGCTCATGACTGAACCCAGTATTTCTGAGTGCGTCGTGATTTCTGTTCCCCACAATACACTTCAAGAAGTCGTGGGTATCGTCGTCGTTCCTAAGGCTGGGTTCCAAGTTCCAGGTATGCGTCAAGTCGTGCACCACATGGCAAAGCGTCTGGCTCCTTCCAAGTGGCCGCAGTGTCTTATCCTCACCGGCGGTATTCCGAAATCCGTCACTGGCAAAGTTAGTCGCAGCGCTATCGCCAAGCAGTTGCGCCTGCCCGAACTGTACGATGGTATGAGGGACATGGACACGATGTTCGAAGCTTCGTTCTCGCAAAACATGCTCTCTCAGGCGCGCATGCTCGATCTCAGCAACGCCACCGAGCAAGTTGTCGAGTCGCTCCTTCGCGTACCCGGCGTCAACGACGCCGCGGCGTGGTGGGATCACACGGGCGCCGTCGTCGCCGTCGTCACCCCGAAGACTCTCGACGCCGGCTCGGTGTGCAAGCACTCGACGCTTTATCTTCCTGGATACCTCGAACCAAAAGAAATTCTGCCTCTCGCGTTGATCCCACGCAATGAGAGTGGAGACGTTGACATGGCCAAGATTCACGACATGCTCCGAGGTTCCAACGATGTACCGACAAACCAAGTTCAAGAGTTGCTCGCGCACCTCTGGGCCGAGGTGCTCGGCATCGATGAAAGTCACATTTCAATCAAGGATGACTTCTTTTTGAGCGGCGGTACTTCAATCATGGCTGGACAACTCGCCGGTTTCATTCGCAGAAAGTTTGGCGTCAACGTCACCGGCGCCGACATGTTTGAACTTCGTACCATTGAACGCGTCGCGCAGATGATTGAGAAAAAGAAGAACTCCTCTGAGGGCGCGGACACGAAACCAGGCTATGCGCCCAAGCCGGTTGGCCCGGTCGACTGGGTCACGCCGCAAGCGAGCAACGGTTTCTTCCCGAGCGTCGTGCAACTCATTCCATTGTACCTGATTCAGCCGTTTTACAACATGATGCGATGGGTGCTCTTTTTGATGTGCTGGTCGCACATGTTCCATTACCTTGGTCCGAGTTTGCACTTCATGCGACGAGAACACTTCATGTCGACGAGTCAGAACTTTGGGATGCACGCCATGCACTCGCACTTTTATAGCTCGGTGCAGCTCTTGTCCTTTTTCGTCGCCATTTTCCTTGTGGCGATTCTCGTGTCGCTCATCTTTCCGCTGAGCGCCATCATCTTCAAATGGCTCGTGCTCGGACGCTTACAAGCGGGATCGTACCCACTCTGGGGTCGATACTACCTCCGTTGGTTCTTGGTCGAACAAGTGACGAAAATTGCAGGACTCGGTATTTTCGACCTCTCGCCTTGGTTTTTCACGTGGTACATGCGCTTCATGGGCGCGTCCATCGGCAAGAATTCCTTCGTGAGCCCGAAAGCCATCATCGGCGATTTTGATCTCATCACGATTGAAAAGAACTCAACTATTGACGAAGGGTGCAACATTCGCGCGTTCGAGGCTCGACGAGGCGGTATGCGACTGTCCCCGATTTACATCGGAGAGGGGTGCACGCTGTGCGTGCACGCCGTGTGCGGACCCGGCGCGTACGTGCCGTCTGGTTCAACTGTCGCCGCGTTTACGTCTTGGAGAGAGGTTGATCAATCCCAAGTCAAGCCGGTGAGTGCAAAGACAGCGCAGATGCACTCAGAGACGCCGAGCATCGCGTCTCGCCTGTTCATCGCCTTGCCGATAGTGTTTTTGTGCTTCTTCGTTCGTTGGTTGCCGTGGATTCTCGTGTTGCGCGTCGTGCAGCAACACTCCATCGGAGATAATCTGTTGACGCACGCCGGCATGCAAGATTGGCGACGAGAGTTGGAAACGCTGGAGAGTGAATACGACGCCCTCGAAGTGTTTGTCACGCTTCTCGGACGTTTGAGTTGGCAAGACTGCATCGTGTGGTTTATGGATCCATTTCGACTGGGATGCATCGCGCTCGCGCGTTTGATGCACTCGACGCTCGGACCGTTCGTGCAACTCGCGGCAACCATTCTCGTGAAGCGATTGATCGTCGGTACGTTCAAGTCTGGTCGTTTACCGCAACATCCGGCGGCTCGCGAGTGGGAGCTCACGCGTCGCTACATCATGAGAAAGCTGTGTCCCGACGGCAAGTTTCACGGGGCCACCGATTTGCTCGGCAAACACTACAAGTACACGACGTACATCTACCGAGCTCTCGGTGCAAAAGTGGGTGAGCGCATCTTCTGGCCCGGGTCCGGCATCATCGTCGGCGACGGTATGTATGATCTCCTTCACATTGAAGACGACGTCGTGTGGGGCTCTCGATCGGCTGTCTATCCCGCCGATACCATTGGTGCGTTGCCGATTCGAGTGTGCCGAGGCGCCAACGTCGCCGATCGCTGCGTCATCTTCGGTGGTGTCACGATCATGCCGAACGCGTGTCTCGGTTCCGGAAGCGTCGCCGCGCGCAAGATGACTGTCGCAAGTGGTTCCATTTGGGTCGGCAGTCGCAACGGTGTCGCCGTGCAACTCGATCCCGGCGGAGCGTCGAGCATGGCGGATGACCGCCAAGGCGCCAAACCGTTCGGACGCGCCACCTATCTCGGCCAGGCGACGTATTCCATCGTCCCGTGGTGGTTCATGCCAGTCATATGTATGGGTTCACAACTCTTCAAGGCAGCGGCCAACATGATTCCCATTTACGCGTCGTGGTACGCCACGGCGTACATTTCTAGAGAATTTTTGGGTCAAGAGTGGCAAGCGCTCGCGGCGTCGCGATACCTCAGTATTCTTTTCCTTGCATTTCTCGTGTTGCGAGGATTCTATGTGACGGTGCGCTTGGTTCACTCCATCGTTCTCAAATGGCTCTTGATTGGAAGACGTGCCCCGGGCAACTACCCGTGGGACACGAGCTCGTATTGCTTCCGATGGAAGTTGTGTGACATCATGAGCGACACGTCTGATTTATTGCTCTTGGCCGGAAGCGAACACTTGTGTCGTTATTTCCGCTTCAAAGGTTCTAAGATTGGACGAAACGTGTGTCTCTACCCCACGGGGGCGGATCCCGCCATGCCCGAACCAGATTTGGTCACCATCGGAGACGGCGCGTGCATCAATTTCGCACACGTCATCGCGCACACCAACACGCTCGGCGCTTTTGCGTTGAATAATATTCTCATTCGCGAACGCGCGACGCTGTGCATGGAGAGTCGCGTCATGGGAGGCACGTCCGTGGGTGCGGATTCCATTCTTCTCGAACACACCCTCGCCATGGTCGGCGACGACGTCGAGCGCGGCGGCATCTGGCAAGGATGGCCCGTGCAAATGGTGCTCGCCGAACCGAGGCAAAAGAACGCGTCGAAAGAAAACACGCCGAACAAGAATAATACGTACGGCGCTCTGTGAACACCATCCACACTGTAATTTAATTGTAAGTCTTGTTTTCTTCTTCACCCGAGCTAGAGCTACACTACAACAATGCGCTAACCTATTCTACACCATCGGTCAATCCTCAGGAAACCAATCGAGCGCGTCGGCGAAAACGTCTTGGTCTCCGTCGTCGCGAGCCATCGTCTCGGCGAGGCGTTCCAAACCGAGTGGATAATGTTTCGACAAGACGCGGGAAATCAACCCAACCTCGTCCCAGTGCGTCTTCAAAGCCGCGGCGCACACCTCCGAATTCGCGTCGTGCGACTCCTCGATCGACGTTGCCCACTCGTCCGCCAAGACGAGCTTGGCAAGATGCTTGCGCAACCCCGGATGCAACAACGCGCGCATCTGCGAGCGCGCGTCGTCGCCGGGCGGCGCCGGCGCGTGCGGCGGACGCGCCGACTCGGTAAAGTGCCACACGGTGAAACACAAACGCTCGCGTTTCGAAGGGAGCACGCGATGTAATCCAAACCTCGCGTCGAAAAACACCACCCGCCCGAACGTCGGCTCGACGACGACGCGTCTACGCGGAAACGGATAATAGACCAATTCGCCGCCGTCTTCGGTTCGCCAGTCTTCGTTCAAGTAACACAGCATCGTCACCACTCTCGAATCCAACGATTGGTCGCCGTCAAAGTGCAACGGAAAACACCCACCGCGTCCATCGTTTATTTGTAACTTGACGCTCGCCCGCGTCAGCGGATTCCCGTCGAGACGCCTCGTCGTCAACGTCTCGTTGAGCGCGTCTCTCATCGGCGTCCCGCGTCCCGTCATCCTCGAAAACCTCGGCGCGAGCGTCGCGTGCGCCGCCGTCATCGCGTGCGTCTCCAACTCAAAAATCCCAGGTTTAACCAACTCGCATCGCGCGCCGTCGCTTCGCGCGAACACGGTTCGATTCTCTCGAAACGCTCGCGCGTCGGCGAGCGCGCGCATTTCTCCCACCAATGCGCGCGCGACGTCCGCGTCGACGGCGTCGTCCACGACGGCGTACCCGGTGCGACGGAGCGCGTCGTAAACATCCTTCGCGCGCGCCGCCACGCCCTCGAACCCATCGACGACGCGCGCGAGCGTCGCCACCGAGCGTCGCGCCGCGCGCGTCATCAACTGTCGCCCCTCGTCACTCCTCGCCGGCCCGTCGTCATGACGGACGTCGCGGACGTCTGTGCCGACGACAACGCGCTCACGACGTCGCTCCTCGCGAGCGCGGGCGTCGATCGCGCGTCGCGTCGCGTTCGTCCGTCGTCCCACCTCCGCTCGCGGGACGATGATTCCGAGCTCTTTCTCGAACACGATCCGCTCCTCGACGACGCGTCGACGAGCGATGCGGACGCGCGCGGCGATGCGGACGCGCACGAGACGGACGAGGACGTCGAGCGCGCGTCGGTGCGAGACGACGATGGTTCAGATGGACGCACGGGGGACTTTGCGACGGTGCTCGCGCTGTGGAACGCGATGGTGGGGAGCGCCGTGCTCGCGGCGCCGTGGGCGTTTACGGAGAGCGGCGTCGCGTTGGGCGTCGCGCTCGCGATCGGGCTCGGGGGCGTCATGGCGTACACGTGCGCGTTGGTGTTGAGGTACGGGGTGAGAGGGAATCACGAGGACGCGGCGAGCATGTGTGGCGCGCATTTAGGGTCGTGGGCGAGGGTGGCGTGTAACGTCGCGATGGCGGCGATGATGACGCAGTGCGTGGTGGTGTTCGACATGATGTTGAGCACGAGCGTGTACGGGATCGTGAAAGGGTTCTGGGATTTGGCGAATGGAGGGAGTGGGACGCGTGCGGAGCGGTTGAATTTTTTGGCCGAGGCGATGGTGGGCGCGAGCAACTCGACGGGGGGGTGGGCGACGTGTACGGATTCCATCGGCGACGCGGCCAAGTGTTGGAATCCGTACACCGCGGTGTTCGTCTCGGCGGTGGTCTTGATGCTGTTGGGAAGCATACGGAAGTTGGACGCGTTCGTGGCGATGAGCGTGTTGGGACCGTTCTTCATGACGTATTTGATTTGTTTCATAATCTTTCAATCCGTCGCGGCGACGCCGCCCGTGGCGCCTATTGAACCGTACGCCAATTTCGCCACCTTCAAGAAGACGGCGGGGGTGTTGACGACGTGTTTGTTTTCGCATCACGCCGTCATACCGGTGTGTCGCGCCAATCGCAAGTCGAAGAACAACGCGAGAAATTTATTGATCGCGTACGGGTTGACGCTTTTATCGTACACGGTGCCCGCCGTCGCCGGTAATTTCAGCGCGGCATACGTAGCCACGCGGCTGGGTCCGCACGGGTCTTCTCGCGCCGCCAACTTCCTTCGCGTGTTCCCACCGAGCGATTACTACACGTTATCCGCACACATCGCCGTCACCGTCCAGTTTCTCACCATGGTGCCTCTCCTGATGTACATTTTGCGCACGCAAGTCATCGGTTTGCTCCCCAAGCTCAACGCCAAGACGGAGTCCACCGTCTCCTTCCTCATCAACGCCTCCGTCATCGCCCTCGGGTCATTTTGCGCCGCGCAACCGCACATCGACATCGGCGTCATTCTCTCGAAATGCGGCGCCGTGTTCGGGTTGATCTTCGCCTACGCGGCGCCGGTGCTCGTGCACGTCTTCGGCCGCCGAGGCGCGCGACACCCGTGGTGGAATCATCTGATTCACGGCGTCATCTTGGCGTTGGGCGTCGCCGTGGCCGTCTCGCAATTCACGGGGTGAATGAATGTGCGCGTATTTCATGTATTTCTCAGTCTCCCGCGTTCGCGTCGTTGTAACAACAAGAGCGTCGTCTCTCGAAACGAAACTGTACGCGCGCGAATTCGTCCTCGAGAGCGCCCCTTCCTCAAACACTGACGCGGAAAAACATGTCGTCAAACGTCGTCAGAGCGCCGGTCGCGCGCGCGACTCGCGTGAACCGTACCGTCGCGCCCGTCTCTGCGCGTCGCGGTGGTGTCGTCGTCGCGCGCGCGGCGAACAAGTCGACCGAGGGTGACGACGACGACGACGACGAGAAGCCCGGCATCGATTTCCGCGGTCTGAAGCAGCTCGTGTCCATGGGTTTGGGCACGCTGAGCGGTGACATCACGGAGATTAATCTCGATGATCCCAAGCGCACGGTGGTCATGGAGCTCGGTGCGTGCGCGCGTTATCTCGAGCACGTTGCGTCATCCCGAGCACGTCGCGTTATCTCGAATCGAACCAAAGACTGACAACGAGACGCATCGCGCGTGAACCTCGCGCGACGCAGAGGCGAACAACTTCGAGGATAAGGATGGTAAGCCGTTAAACTTTATGAATAACGATGGATTCGTGGACGAAAACGGCGAGGGCGTGAGCGTGTTGAACTACGCAGTCCCCGTGTTGTTGGGAGCGGCGAGCGTGGCGGGCATCGTCGCGACGCTTCAGGCGCTGTGAGTGAGTCTTTCTTGTTGTAACACCGAAAAGGAGATGCTTCGCGATTACGTGTCACAGGTCGTACTGTTCATCCGCGCTCGCGTCGACAAAGATGGGATTTCTCACGACGATGTTTTCGCCGTCGCGCGAGATCCAGTCCACCTCGAGACGCTCTGAATATTCGTTTGCGTCGACGAGATCGGCGCGATCGCGCGCAGCGCGGCGACGCAACTTGACGTTCTCTTCGGTGATCACCTTGACGCGTCGCGCGAGCGCGGCGCAGTCCTGAAGACTTCGTCGCAACCTCGTCGCCGCCGCGTTCGCCGCCGCGTCCCTGCGCTTGGCCCACTCCTCCACCATCTGCGCTCGCTCGCTCGTCTCCTTCACCGTCGTCTTCGCCTCTCTCGTCTCTCTTCTTGTCTCGTGCACCATCGCCATCAGCGCTTTCCTCGCCTTGGCCCCTCGCTCGAGCTCACGCCTCGCGTCGCGCTCGGCGTCTATATTAAGCTTTCGCGCGCGTCCCAGCTCTCTCCTCAACGATTGACACGCCGCCGTCGCCGCATCCGCGCGTTCCCGCTCCGCCTTGGCGTCTCGACTCGTCGTCTCCAACGCATCCCTCGCCTCCGCGAGCGCTCTCGCCGTCTCCGTCGCCCGTCGCGCGTGATATTCCATCCTCGCCGCCAGCGCTCGTCGCTCCTCCTCCAGCGCGCGCCGCTTTATCTTCTCCGTCGTCTCCACCTCGCGCGTCACCTCCACCAGCCCCATGACGACGACGTCGACCGCGGTCCGAACACCCTCTTCCCCGTCGCGCACCTCGTCGTCGCGCGCGTCGCCTCGCGCGCGCGTGGATGCCGTCGCGCGCGTCGATTCGCCTTCTGCGCGTCGTCGCCGCGCTGGCGGCGACCGACCAGTCAGGCGTCGAATGGGTGAGGTGTCCGCGACGGCACGCGACGACGCGCGACGCGCGCGCGCGAGACGAGTCGAGAAGACGACGTCGACATCGGTGATCGGTCGAGCGCGGCGCGCGTGACTGCGAGCGCGCGCGACGACGACGCGACGAGCGACGCGAAAAGCGACGGGGACGCGCGATGACGACCGCCGGGGGTGATGACGTCGACTCGATCGCGACCGACGCGCGCGAGGGTGAGGAGGGGACCCGCGAGGCCGCGGCGGCGCCGGCGGCGATGGTTCCCTTGTCGACGTTGTTCCGGTTTTATCAGCCGTTCGACGTTGCGCTGTTGGTGGTGGGGATGGTGTTCGCGGCTGTGGGCGGCGCGTTGTTTCCGGCCGTGAACGTGGCGTTCGGGAACTTGTTAGACAGTACGGCGGTCGGGGACGTCGGTTCGCAGATTAACGCGGCGGTGGTGGCGATGGAGATCGTGGCGGTGTCGCTGGGGACGAGCCTGACGTTGGGGTACTGGTTGACGTCGTGGGCGGCGGCGCGCGCGGCGAGAAATATGAGAAGCGCGTGCGTGAAGAGCATGTTGGCGCAAGATATCAGTTTCTTTGAGAGTAAAAAGGCGGGAGAGCTCGCGACGCTCATGGGGGCGACGGTGAACGATTTCCAGATGGGCATGTCGAAAAAGTTTGCCGAGCTCATTCAGTCCTTCTTTAGCATGGGCGGGGGCTTCGGCGTCGGTTTTTACTTCAACGCCGAACTGTCTGGAATCATCCTTTCCACGGTGCCTTTACTTGGCGTCGCGACGTACTTTCTCATCAAGGCGATTCAGGATCAGCAAAAGGGAAACAAGGAGTACGAGAGCGCGGGTGCGGTGGCCACCGAGACGATCGGCGCCATTCGCGTGACGAACGCGCTCAACTACCAAGACGTGGCGACGAATCGATTCAAAGCCAATTTGGGCCGAGCGCAACGCCATGGTGCGAAGCAAATTTGGAAAGCATCCTTCTCCGGTGGTGGACTATTTGCGTCCATGTTCGTGATGTACGCGCTTGGATTGTGGTACGGCGCGAAACTCATCGCAGACAGCAAAGCGTCCGCGCTCGTAAAGTACCCTCCCCCGACGGGTTTGACGGACGTCACCGACCCGACGTGGGGATCGCACGCTCTCTTCGCGAGGTCGAAATGCGTGTATACGAACGAACCGAGTAAAAACTACACCGGTGACTCGCTTTTGCAATGCGCGTGCAACCTCGATTACTCCATGGCTCTTTTGAACACGTCTCCGAACTGCGGATGCGGTCACCGCCTCTCCACTACGTTCGGAGGCGTCCTTGATTCCGCCGCCTCGCCGTGTTTGACGGGCGGGACCATCGTCATGGTGTTCTTTTCGATTTTGTTCGGCGGTTTCGCGCTCGGCCAGGCGGGACCTGCTTTCGAAGCCTTGGCAAAGGCGCGCATGGCTGCTTACAAAGCGTACGAAGTCATTGACAGACAACCCGCGAACGGCATCGACGCGCGAACTCCGACTGGATCGGAACTCGCTGCGCCGATTCGAGGTGAGATCGTCTTCAAGGATGTCGACTTTGAGTATAATCCAGAGCGACCGGTGTTCAGCGGACTGAATTTGACCATCGAGGGTGGAAAAGTCGTCGCATTGGTCGGAGCGTCTGGGTGCGGTAAAAGTACGGTGACCAAGCTCATCGAGCGATTCTACGATCCGACACGCGGTACCATCACCCTTGATGGCATCGATATTCGAAATCTTCGCATCGATAAACTTCGCGCCAACATCGGTATCGTTTCACAAGAGCCGCTCTTGTTCGAAGCTTCGATCGCCGATAATATCGCCGCCGGTCGACCGCAGGCGATCTCGGGCGCGAAAGCCTCGATGGACGAAATCGTCGCCGCCGCCGAAGCTGCTTCAGCGCACGATTTCATCATGTCGTTCCCGAACGGGTACGATACCATGGTCGGCGGTAAGAATTCGAAGCTCTCCGGTGGTCAAAAACAAAGAATTGCCATAGCGCGCGCGGCGCTGAGAAATCCGTCGATTTTGATTCTCGACGAAGCCACGTCCGCGTTGGATACTGAAAACGAACGGCTCGTACAAGATGCGCTCGATAGTTTAGTGCACTCCGTCGCGGGTGGTCAGCGAACGACGATCGTCATCGCGCACAGACTAACGACGGTGCGCGATGCGGATAAAATCGTCGTGCTCGGGAGCAAGGACGCATCAGCGGGATTGGCGGGCGGAGGCGGCAGCGCGCACGGTTCCGTCGTGTTGGAACAAGGCACGCACGATCAACTCATGGCTCTCGGTTCGAAGGGCATGTACAGAAACTTGGTCGGTTTGACGAAGAGTGAGACGAAGCGAGTCAAGCGATCCGCGTCGACGGGATCGTTGCACTCATCCGTTGGGGCTTCGACATTCAAGCAAGCGAACAAAGAGAGCGACAACACGAAGCAGCAAGACAAAGCGACGGTGGAAGTGTACAAAGTGAGCGCTGCGCGCGTGTGGAAATACAGCATGGAAGACATTCCGCTTCTTGTCACTGGCATGTTTTTCGCCGTCGCGAACGGTTGCGTCATGCCGTCCGTCGCGTTCGTCTTTGCCGAACTTTTGACGGTCTTCTACATGGATGACATCAGCTACATGCGTGAACGTTCGGCAATTCTCTCCGGTGCGATGGGCGCCGTATCCGTCGGCGCGTTCATCGTCATGGGAATCCAAGGTGGAATCTTCGGCAACATCGGTGAACGTCTCACCACTCGTCTCCGCGTGCATCTCTTCAGATCAATCATGCGTCAAGACGTCGCGTTCTTCGACGAAAAGGAAAACACGGTCGGCTCGTTGACTACGTTGCTTCAGGCGGACACGACCAAGGTTCGAACGATGACTGGTCAGAGTTTCGGGAGCGTGATTCAGGCAGCGGCGGCGCTCACGTTTGGACTCACCGTCTCTCTCACGGCGAGCTGGAAATACGGCTTGGTGCTTCTCGCGTGCGTCCCCGTGTTGAGCATCGGTGAGATGCTCAACATGAAAAACCTCGCGGATGCGACGACGTTGGACGAAACTGTCGCCGCGGGATCTGCGCGAGTCTCCGAAGCGGTGACCATGATTAAGGATGTGCAAGCGTTCGGTCTCGAGGAGAAGATGTCGACCAACTACGACGCGGCGATTTCGACGACGACAGCCGAGGAACGTCGCAAGGCGCTCCGAACGGGAGGTGCGTTCGGTCTTGCGCAGGCGTTGACGATGGGATTCTACGGATTCGCCTTCTGGTGGGGAGGTCAATTGATCAAAAAAGGTGAATTGAATTTTATGGATTTCATGAGGTCGCTCTGGGCGCTCGGCTTTTGCGCCGCCGGCGCGGGACAAGCGGCGACTTTTGCGGGAGATAATCGCGACGGCACAGCATCGGCCGGGCGTATCTTCAAGCTCATCGATCGAGTGCCGCCCATCAACGCGCAACCGTTCGTCAAGGTTTCGGAGATCGAAGAGACCGCGCGGCAAGTTCCGAAATCGTCGGCAGACGCCGACGAGAAAAAGTACGGTAAAGTCATCGACGGATTGTCCGGGAAGATTGAGTTTAAGGATGTCTTCTTCACGTACCCGACGCGTGACGCCCCCGTTCTCGGCGGTTTGAGTTTTGAAGTGAACCCGGGAGAGACGGTGGCGCTGATTGGACAGTCTGGGAGCGGGAAATCGACGGCGATTCAACTCTTGGAACGCTTTTACGAAATCGTCCGCGTGAGCAAACAAGTCGCCGCGGACGACGACGGCAAGGCGTTCAAGATCGCGGTCGAGGGCGCGGGAAGCGCAGGCAAGGTATACATAGACGGTGTTGACCTCACCGAGTTGGATCTCATGTGGTTTCGCAGCAACGTGGGCATCGTCGAACAAGAACCGACGCTCTTCTCCGGAAGCGTTCACGACAACATCGCCGCCGGCATGCCCGGCGGCGTCGCCACGCGCGAACAAGTCATCGCCGCCGCGAAAACGGCAAACGCGCACGAATTCATCTCCAGAATGCCCGAAGGGTACGAGACGGACGTCGGCATCGGTGGCGGTCGCGTCTCCGGGGGTCAAAAGCAACGCATCTCCATCGCGCGAGCCATCATCAACGACCCTCGCATTTTGCTCCTCGACGAAGCCACCTCCGCGCTCGACAACGAGTCCGAACGCCTCGTCCAGGCCGCCCTCGACGGATTGCTCGCCGACGGCAGCAAGCGCAGCACCATCGTCATCGCGCACCGCTTATCGACGATTCGAAACGCCGACAAAATCTACCTCATCGACAACGCCAACGGCGACGGCGGTGTCGTCGCCGAATCCGGCACCCACGATCAACTCATGGCGCGAGGCGGTAAATACAAAGCGCTCGTCTCCGCGTACGATCACTGAGTACTCTTTGTTCACTTATAATGCATGTCTGACACTTTTTCTACGCGAATCACGCGCACGCGCTTCGCGGCGTCTTTGTCGTCTCGAATCGTCGTCTCGAATCGCCGAGCGCTGAAGACTCGACGCTCGCCAACCGAAGTGCGCGCGCGCCAGTTTTCGTCGCGCATGTCGCGCGACGAGCTCGCAGATACGACGAACGAGCCGGTGCGGACGATGTCGTCCGCGCGTGAGGCGCGGAAAGCGTCGGCGTCGAGCGACGACGCGCGCGTCGTCGATTTAACCGCGACGGTTGCGGATGCAGGTTTGAATAATCAGACGACGACGACGGCGCCGGATGGCGCGCGCGCGAGCGCGGCGGCGACGGCGAAGGCGGAGAAGGCGAGAATAAAGGCGGAGAAGGCTCGAATCAAGGAGGAGAAGGAGCGATTGAAGGCGGCGGCGAAGGAGGAGAAAGAAAAGGAGAGACGCGCCAAGGAGGAAGAGAAGCGTCTCGCTCGCGAACGTAAAGATGCGGAGAGAAGGGCCAAGGCGGAGGTGAAAGCGACGGAGAAGGCCAAGTTGAGGGCAGAAAAGGAGGCGGAGGCGGAGAAAAAGTTGGAGGCGAAGCGCAAAGAACAACAGGCAAGGGAGAAGCAGGCAAACGCGTTTGCGAAATTCTTCACGCCGAAGACGAAGACGAAACCGGCGGTGGAACCGACATCGACGACGCCGCTAGCGGATGAGGGCGTGCGTACCAAGTTGGACGAAATCGTGCGCGCGGATGGCGAGGCGGAGGATATTGGACGGATTCGAACCGATTTGTTCAAGAGATGGAAGGCGCAAAAAGGTCGAGGGATGCGTCATCGATGGGGCGCGCGGCGCGTCGAGCGCGAGGTGAAAGTGGTGTCGATGCTATGTTTCCCGGTTTCGAAGAAGCGTAAACGCGATCGAGACGAGTCGACGGCGACGGGCGCGCGGAAGAGACGCTTGTTCGACATCGACGTCGATTTGTTCGCTCGGCCCGCGTTCTGGGGTACGGGTCCGTTTCCGAATCGGCCCGCGGTGCCATCCGTCGTGTCTGGCCGTAAACCTTTCGAACGTGAAATGGATGTAGATTACGAATACGACTCCGCCGAAGAGTGGGAGGAAGAGGAAAAGGGTGAAAGTTTGTCCGACGCCGACAACGACGAGGATGAAGACATGGCGCAGGTGTCGGACGAGGATGATGGATTCATCGCGGTGGACGATGAGCTCACTGCTGATGTTTCGAACTTTGATCCCGCCGCAATCGGTGACGACGCTGATACGGCACAGAAACGAAGCACCATCGCCATGCTCGCGAGTCGATCGCGACGAGGCGCGCAAGGTCCAGTGGTGATCTCGAGTTTGCAGACGACTTCATCGATGGTTCAATACAGTGAAGATCCAGCACTTTTACGCGTGTTTTCAGCGCAAGTTGTCTTTCGTGACGCACCGCGCATCGGACTCGTGGCATCCACTTCGCAACCGTTGCCAGCCGTAAAATCAAAGGGCCCGAAGAGCGCAACAAAGATGAGTGCTGATAACGTGGTGCAGGCGAATCTGCGAATGCTGATTGAATTTCTTCTCGTGCATCCCGAGTTAAAGGTGAATCAAGCCAAGACAAAGTTCGTCGAGGAGGCATGTCACACGGTTGCAGGTTTGAACCAATCCGCCGTGAAGCGCGCAATCGAAAGCGTGGCGACGCACACTTCTGGAAGATGGGTCATCACATCGCAGGCTGTCGAATCGGTTGGATTGACCGCTGCTGAAATCGATGATTTACGAAGCAAGGCGACGGTGAGCGTGAAACCTGCAAAGACCACGGTGAAACGCCGAAAGTCAAACGAGGTCTCTGAATTGCCGAAAGGAACCGATTCGCCGCTATGGAATCAAGCGTTGCAAAGCATCGTGACGTCGAAAGATAAGGAGCGCAAGATCAGTCCACAGTACGAGGCACTGTTCCACGCCGACACCGTGAAAACACTCATACAGCGTAGCGTCGTTCCAGACTATTACGTGTCGTTTCTCATCAAAGCCGTTTGCGCAAAAAATGCGAAGGATAGTTTCCTATCGGGGTGCAAACTCCTGCTGATCACTGTCCTCAGTGAGCTCGCGACTGGTACGATGAGTGAAGAACGCCGATTAGTTCTTCCCGCTCGTGCGAGCGTTGAGGGTGCGTGCGCTGGCGATGCGTTGCGGAAAGCCATCTCAGCGTGTATCGACACCGGAGACGCTGAATGCGCTCTCGAGATCATGGAGGCGCTCATACCAAACGAATTCGGATTGGCGTTCGTAAAGAGCATGATTTCATCCACGGAGACGATGCGCATGTTGACGAGCGCTCTTTCGGAGTGTGATGACTTATCGAAAACGACCGTTCGTGTCCTCAGAGATGGCTTGGGCGACGAAGCAGCCATCGAGACGTGCTCGGCTTTTCACCCAACAGAATTTTGCGCATTGTCGGAAAAGTTGGCCGCAAACATTTTATCGTCGTCGACGAAGCATGTACAGCAGAACGTCACGCACGTCATGCGTGGTTTGCACGTGCTCAGACGGTTCATCGTCTCAGCGCCAGAAAACATCGACGTCGACGCGGTGCGCGCCACTCTCGTGACGATTCTCGAAGGGTGTGTCGTTTCTAGAGAAGAGAAAGATGTGAACTCGTGGCAAGTCATCATTTCGGCCATCTTGAATATATTTAGTGAGCAAGCGGTCATCTCGTCTTTGCAACTCGGCAACGACGACGTGGCGCGCATCCGCAACGTCTTGGTTGAGTTGGGCAAGTCGACCGATGCGCGAGTCGCGCAACTCGCGCAAATGTGTCAACAAATTGTTGAAAACGTTTGATTTGATTCTATTAGTAGCACTACAAACCTCTAATGATGTGGCTGATATCACCACGCCCGGAAGCCACTATCGTTTTCCTCTCCTATCATCGTCTGGGCGTTTGCGTCGCGTTCTGACGAAGGATGTTGTTCCTCGCCTTGATCGCTTTGCTTCCCGTACCCTCGTTGGCGATGGCTCCGACTTGCATGTATGGATAATCTCCGGACGGGCCGAGAAGTCGAGGTGGGAATTCTAATTTCCCGAGCGCGAGCGTCGAGACGCTCGCGAGTTTGTCGCTCGGCACGGGCGTCAAGACGTAGAAGAATCGTTCGTCTATGTCGATTCCTCTGACTATGCCCAAACCGACGCACTCAGATCCGGACGAGGATGACTTCAACAAACCCACGACTGCGCCATTCAGCGCGATGAGAGCCTCACGAGAATCTAAATCTCCCTGTAAAACGTGAATGTTAACGTCATCGAAGGACACGCGCCAAGGCGTCGCCGCCATCAAGTCCAACGCCGTCGACGCGAACACTTCGTTTTCACCGTCGCCGTCGACGACGAGAGCGCCCTCGCGAGGCTGTTCGTCGCACGTCGCGACGGTTTGTCGCGACCATGCGAGCCACGAAAGCGCTCTAGAATCACTCGCAGATCTCTTGGTCTCCCTCGCTTTACGAACTCGCGACATTGATTCGTTCGTGTTGACTTCGTACGTGTCCACGCTCGTGTCGTCCGCTTCGGCGTCCGCGCCCTTCGGCGCCGTACCAAAGCCAGCCGCGACTTCGTACATCTTTACATCCACCGTCCTTCTTTCGTCGCAGAACCATCGAACGCCGTCTTCAACGTTCCTACTCGCCACGTGTGAGTTGATGTTGACGACGTGAAAGTCCCCGTGGTCGACGACGACGCGCCCGATGCGCCGAAGCGCGTCCTCCGCGAGCTCCAATCCGAGTCCTTTCACCCAACCGCTCGTGTTCACGACGAGCGGCGGTCGCTCGTCCGCGTGTCCGCCAAGCGCGCTCCACGCATCGATGCACGCGAAGACACCCTCGAGATACGCGTCGGGGTCGCCCTGAGGAGAGATATCGCCGACGAATCTAGAGTACACGGGCATCGCCGGCGCGCCGGTGAATTCGGCGCCGCTCGCCTGGTGCGTCTGCGGCGGTCCCAAAAGCGGCGCGCGCAGTATCGTCAACGATACCAGTCCCGGCGCCGTGAGTTCAGGTTGTCCACAATCTAAATCCAACCACGCGCAGTGTCCCCGAACGCTGCAAATTGCGTTCGCCGCGTGCCGCGCGAGCGTGCTCTTCCCCACATCCTTCGGCCCGACGAACGCCGCGACGCACGCGCCCTGCGCCACCCTCGCCGCCTCCGCCACGCTCGCGATCACCGCTGACCAATCGCTGGACAACACGGTCGGATTCCATCCGAACGCCCGCGCACGCTCCAGCTCGCACGTGGCGAACGAACCGCCCTCGTCGGCGGCGCGCAGCGCCAACGCCGCCCGAGCACCCGACTCCGCCACCACCACGCTCCCGATCCCCGACGCGCTTCGAATCACGACGTCCCTCGGGGAGTCGCACGAGAGGTGATACCCACCGATCCAACACTCGCCCGCGACGCACGTCGCCACGCACGCGCCGTCGACGCACACGGGCGCGCCCGGGCGCAACTCAATTCGTCGCGCGTCGGCGCTGTATACAGGCGCGCTGGACGCGCGCGCGCCGGACGTGGACGGTTCGTCGTCGTCGACGTCGCGACTCGCATCGTCGACGTCGTCGGCGCGCGTTTTCCCGCGTCGCGCGCGCTTGCTCGCCGGCGCCATGGCGTCGCACGCTGAGGCTTCGCTCCCTACTTTGTCGCGCGCGAGGACCGCATGTCGACGGCTTCGACGGCGACGGCGACGGCGGCGACGGCGATGAATTCGCGACGCACGTCGTCGTCCGGCGCGTCGTCCTCGTCGACTTCTCTCGTCGCGGCGGCGCGCGCGCGTCGTCGGCGGACGCCCGGTCGCCCGCGCGGTGAAACGGCGCCTCGGCGACGACGACCGCGCGACGGCGCGCGTCGTGCGACCGCGTCGGCGGTAAACGCGCGTCGTACGTGCGTCGTGTACGACGTGTCGTCGACGTTGACGCCGTACGACGAGGCGTGGGCGTGGCAAAAGGCGTTCCTGGCGACGGCGCTCGAGCGAGGCGACGACTCGACCGACGTCGCCATACTTTTGCAGCACCCGCCCACGGTGACGCTCGGGGCGGGGAGCACGATTGATAATTTAAAATTTGATGAATCGTCGCCGCCGAGCGGATTCGAGCTGCGTCGGTGCGAACGCGGTGGCGAGGCGACGTATCACGGACCGGGACAGTTGGTGCTGTATCCGATACTCAACCTCGCGAGAGCGCCGCACGAGGCGGATTTGCACTGGTACATGCGCAGTTTAGAGTCCGTGGCGCTAGAAGCGATGATAGACTTAGGCTTAGACGAATCCAAGTGCGGACGCGTCGACGGATTGACGGGCGCGTGGTGCGACGGTCACAAGCTCGCCGCCGTCGGCGTTCGCGCGAGACGCTGGGTGTCCTACCACGGCGTCGCGCTCAACGTGTGCCCGAACCTCGAGCATTTCGCCAACATCGTTCCTTGCGGCATCGGGGACAGACCGGTGGGAAGCGTCGCGCAGATTCTTCGCGGCGAGGACGGTTTGGTGAGCTCCGCCTCGGAGGCGACGTTCGTGCGGGCGACAGAGACGACGGAGAGAGACAGAGGCGCGCTCATGCTGGACGCTCGAGACGCCGTCCTCCGCGCGTTCGCGAGCGTGTTCGACGTAGAATTGGACGTTCGAATCGAGACACCGACTATGTAAGGGACCAACCACTTTTCCCGCGCCTCACTATGTTCCGCGCGCTCGCGCGAGTCACGCACGCCCGCGCGCCAAGAATCAAACGCCTCGCGCGCAGATCCCGCGCGACGGTCGCCATGTCGAGCGACAAAGATAACGCCGTGTTGGCGGCGCACGCGATCCACCCGCCCACGCCGATGGCGACCAGGGACCCGTTTCTGTTTTGCGTCTATCACCGCGATTTGTACCCGGAAGGAGACGAGAAGATGCGCGCGCCGAGGCGAGGAAACGGCGCAGATTTTGACGGACACGCGCCGTATCGCATGTATCACGGTGACCGCGTGCCGGGATTTCCGCAGGTGCGTTGTGCCGTCGCGAGCGCGCTCGACGCGCGCCCGACGCGTCATCGACTCAGCGCCGTCGTTGATTGACTCGGCGCGACTAACCGAAACGTCGCGCGCGCAGCACCCGCATCGAGGTTTCGAGACCATCACGGCGGTTATGACGGGGTCCATAGACCACAGCGATAGCGCGGGGAATTGCGGGCGGTATGGCGACGGCGACTTGCAATACATGACAGCGGGGAAAGGCATCGTCCACGGTGAAATGTTTCCGCTGCGGCACTCTGATAAGCCGAACACGTTGCAGCTCTTTCAGATATGGCTGAATTTGCCCAGCAAAGACAAGATGGTGGAGCCGGCGTTCGTCATGCACTGGAGCGAGGATGTCAAACGCAAACGGTACGACGGCGTCGAGTTTACGGTATGGACGGGCGAATACGACGGGGTGAAAGCGCTCGATCCCACACCGAACTCCTGGGCCGCAAAAGAAGAGAACGATGTCGGGGTGTACTTGGTGAAAATGCGCCCAGGGGCTAAGTTTCAGTTGAACGCCGCGAAAGGTGGCGAGTCGACGAACCGTTCTCTCTACTTTGTCGAAGGACCCTCGTTGGTCGTCTGCGGACAGCGCCTCGAGCGGACGGCTGTGCTCGAGGTTGACGCGTCAAAAACAATTCCGTTGGAGAATACGAGCGCTAGCGAAGAAGTTATTGTTTTAGTGCTCCAGGGCAAACCAATCGGTGAACCCGTCGTGCAGCACGGCCCGTTCGTGATGAATACGCACGATGAGATCAGTCAAGCTTTCGCCGACTATCGATCCACGCGTTTCGGTGGATGGCCGTGGGATGAAGACGCAGTCGTCTTTCCTCGCGAAAAGGGGCGCTTTGCGCGGATCGATGGCGTTGAAATCACCCCCAAGCAGCCATAACAACCAATGTCCGAGGGTGTCTAGGCCTTCACAATATGACTCAACCTTTCGTGCCTTCGGGCTTGAGCTTGCGGAGAAGGTTCTTTCGGTTATGCATTTTGCTTCCTCTTCGATTATCTGGAGGAGTTTCGATCTGCTGCGTGTTTTGGCTCATTTCGGTCTCGCATTGTGTTCTGAGCTTCGTCCTGCACTCGCGACAAGGTCGCCGACGGATATCCGGCCTCGCAAACGCAAGCAGTCGCGTAAAGTTTGTGAACGAATGGCTCAGCTGGCGCTTTGAAGAAGAAGATCGCTATCCGGCGTGGTTTATTTACCTACACAAGGAAGTTTACCTTCGAATGGCTCTCTTCTTTGCCAAGAGTTTTTTATTATCACTCGGCTACGTTCGCGCGTTCATCCGCGGATCCATTGCGGAAGACGTGGACATTTTCATCTCGAATCACCGAGGTATCCTAGACACCCTTCTGCTCACGTTTGCGCTCGGCCGCGTGCCTATTTTCGTCGCTGGTCGAGACACGCTGAGGGTGCCGTTTCTGCGAGAAGTGGCCATAGCGTGCGACGCGATTGTCGTCGATCACGAAAATGACGGAAGCCGTCAGGTTGCGTCCGACATTCTTCGTTACATCGTCGAGAGAAAATCACGTCAAATTTGCATTTTCCCGGAGGGCCAGCCTCAATGCGGCTATCGGCTCGATCACTGGATTCATCCGGGATGTTTTGGGCTCACGCCGAGCGTTAGAATGCAGCCCGTCGGATTGGTTTACCTGGGACTCGGAGAGTACGTCCCGTCGTGGATCGTGTATCTCGACCAGCTCATTTCTCATCTGGTTCAACTGGCGCAGGTTGAATCAAATCACGCGGGGATTATGTTCTTGGCAAAGATTAGGCCGCCCCCAGACGCTTCGAACGACGACATCATGGAACTGTATCGGATTGCAATCGCCCGCGCTCTAGATGTGCCCATCAAGCTCAAAGGTAGTGATTCGTTTCGATTACCGCACGAGTTTTCGGAATGAATGGTTAAATATGCACTATAAACAAGTCGCTCACCACACGTCCTGGTGGTATCTGAATTCAGCCTTGAGGCGCCGCAAAATCTCTTCAGCCTCGTGAGCGGCGTAATCGCCCTCTCGCATCAACACGCTCAACAACGCCTTGTTCACATCCTTGGCCATGTTCTTCGCATCGCCGCAGATGAACACCGCGCCCTCGTTTTTACCCACCGTTCCCTTCACTATGGGGTAGACCGTAGACGCCTTCTCGATGATTTTATCTTGCACGTAAACCTTCTTCGGTCCATCTCTACTAAACGCGACGTCCAGACTGGTGATGACGCCTTCGCGCAACGCGGCTTGCATCTCGTCTTCGTAAATGAAGTCCTTCGATCTGTTGCGACAACCGAAGAAAAGCATCGCGGGTCCGAGCGTGGCGCCGGACGCTTTTCGAGCCGTTCGTTCTTGCAAAAATCCTCGGAAAGGGGCGAAACCGGTACCCGGACCGACCATGATGACGGGAGCTTCCGGATTCTCCGGGAGACGGAACGTGCTCGTTCTGACAAACACTGGAATCTTCTGCCCTTCCACCGCGCGCTGTAAAAACGTACTCGCGACACCCTCGTGCACTCGTCCGGTCGCCACCTTCTCCTTGACGACAGCCACGGTGGCGGTGATCGTGTTCGCATCCGCCGCGGGACTGGAGCTGATGCTGTAAAATCTAGGCGCCAGTCTCGGCGCGACGGCGCCGAAAAACAAACCGAGGTCTGGAACTGCGCTGGGGAAATCCTCCATCACCTCTAACAGCGATCTGTGCGGTTGCGTGATGTACTTTGCGAATTCCTCTTTACCCGCCGGCGAGGCCAAGAACGCGAGCTTTTCCGCCTCCTTGCCCGAAGCCACCGACGCGAGCGCGGCGAGCGCTTGTTTACGCGGAGGCGTCAGTACGTCGGCGTACTTTGCGATCGCGTCGGCAGCCGTGATGGGTGTCTGAAACGCTTCTCCGAGAGATACGGGCGCCCCGTTCGGCTTGGACAGGCGAAACACTTTTTTCACATCAACCTTGAGCGCCTTGGCCACTCGCTGGGTGACGTCGGCGCCGTTCTCCGCGAAGACGCCCAAATGGTCCCCGGTCTTGTACTTGATCCCGGAACCAGAGACGTCGAATTCGACGTGCACGCAGCTTCTGTCGGCGTCCTTGCTGAAAAGCTCTCGAATGAGCTTGACCGGGGCCAAGAACGGTTTCGTCGCGGTCGGCGCGAAGCGACCGCCCGAGTGTTCCTTGGCGTACTTGGACGCCTGACTCGCGGCGGCGCGCTCGCCCTCGACGCCGTCCATGGCGACGATTTCGTATCGAGGCAACTCCTCGTCGCCTCCCTCTGAGTGTAAGCCAAACTTGGCTTCAAACGCCGGCCAAAACGCCTCGATCCAATTTTCAAAGTCTTGCTCCAAACACTGGTCGTCGTCGCCCAAGTGCAACTTGAGCAGCGGCGCGGCGCCTAAATCGACCAACGCCTTGTGCACCATCTTCGCCGCCGCGTTAAACTGCTCGTAACATCGATTCCCGAGACCGAACACGCTAAACGTGAGATGTTCTAACAAATCCGGCATGCGTCCATCGTTGGCCGTGTCTCTCGCCCAATACACGAAATCCGAGCTCGTATCCGTCGGATCGCCGTCGCCGTACGTCGACTGTAAAAACACGCAGCACCCCGTCTCCTCCATCAACGCATCCTCCGCCGCTAACGCATCGATCGTCTCCAAATCAACCGCTCGCACCCGCACCGCGCGTCCATACCTCGCCTTCGCGTGCGCCGTCACCTCTCTCGCGTACCGCTCGCTCGTCCCCGTCTGCGTTCCGTAAAACACCGTCAACCTCGTCGCGCCGTCGTCGCCGTCTCCCTCGCCCACACCACCACCACCACCACCCTTCCCTACCGCGGCACCACCGAACGCGAACGTCTTCACCCCCCCCCTCACGCTCGCACTTCGCGCGTAGCGCTTCACGACCAATCCCACGACGCTCGCGCACAAGATCGTCCCGCTCACCGCCACCCCCGCGTCGCTCGTCACCGCGTCCGCCATCGCGCGCACCGCGTCGACGACCGCGTCATACGACGACGACGACGACGACATGGTCCACGTCGCACCACACCGAGCGTCGTCGTATGACGCGTCGCTCGCGCCCACCGTTCGTTCACCAGGAATCAATCAATCCTCGTCGTCCCCGTCGCCGCCGCGCCTCGTCCACGTCCTCGATCGAGACCGTCGAGCCGACCGATCCGATCCGACCGATGTAGTACACACGGGCCTATGTAGTACACTGTATGGACCGATATCGTGTACTCACTACCCTCGGGACCGATGTCGTACACTTTAGGGACCGTGCCGAGTGTTTTTTCATCGATCCGATCCGATCGATCGACTCGACGGTCTCGATCGTATCGACGGTCTCGAGGGTGACGACCGGTGAATCAGTCCCTCACCCCTCGCCGTGTCGAGTCACGTCGCGTCGCGCGTCGACCGCCCGTTCGACGTCTTCGTCCGGTGAAAACCTTTCCCGAGGCCGACGAGGACGGATGGATGGCGATGGGACGGCGATGGGACGGCGGATGACGCGACGGCGGCGGGAGATCGTGACGCGCGCGTGTGAACCGCGGTCGTGTCGATCGTCGAGCGTGCGTCGGTCGAACGGTCGCGCGTGAGCGTCGCGCGGTCGTCGAACGCGTAAGTCGTGAGACGTTTCGTGACCGATCGACGGACTCGCGCGCGGTCGAGGTGGGCGGCGGCGTGAGGTGAGATCGGACCCATCGTCGACCCATCGTCGACCGTTCGACGGGCGAGTCGTCGACGGTGGTGGGAATTCGTGACGGTGAATCCGTGACGACGGGGAATCCGAACGACGCGCGATCGCGATCGAACGGGGAAAGTCTCGGTGCGACGAGAGGAAGGCGTCGGGAGAGGTGAGAGGCGCGCGGCGCGCGCGCGCGCGAAGACGGCGGGCGGATAGCGCGGGGGAGAGACGCGCGGGGGAGAGACGCGAGGCGAGCGGACGGTGATCGAGGTGGGTGCGATGCGGGATTCGGTGAGCGATGGGATGTATGAATCGGGAGCGGTCGGTGTGCGCGCCGAGGTGGGGGCGTTGGCGGGGAGTTTGTCGGCGTTCGTGGCGGCGCAGCGAGGCGAGGGCGGATGGGTCGGGGGCGGCGCGCCGACGAGAGGATTTTCAGTCGGGAGCGCGCCTGGGTTTTATCGAGTCGGGATGAACGGTGCGAACGGTGGAGGAATGATGCCCGCGACGCCGAATTTCTTAGCCGGGGCGTCTCCGAGTTCGCTCGGGTCGTCGCCGTCTTTTTACGGATCGTCGCCGACGGCTATTCCGCAGGTGATGCGCCCGAAGGCACCTTTACAGGAGAGGGGGATCGGGTTTCCGGGATTGTCGTCGTCGCTTCCGGGGAAGCATCACATCGGTTCGCCGAATAGTGGATTTAGCGCCTTCAGCCCACCGGCCAATCTCAAGGATCCGCCGCGCGCGATGGCGCACTTTTCTTCGTCGCCGTCGGTGAAATCCGGAGGGGTGCACAAGCCGCCGACGAGCGCGTCCAAGGTGAAGAAGATGGAGATGGCCAAGGTGGCGGTGAACGAGGCGACCGCGGCGGCGGTCGCGGTGGCGTCCATGCCGACGTCGGTGGCGAGCGCATCGCCGCCGTTAAACTCGAGCGGAAAACCGCAAAAGAGCGTGTATAGAGGCGTCAGACAGCGTCCGTGGGGCAAGTACGCGGCGGAGATTCGAGATCCCACGCGCGGGTCTCGATTGTGGTTGGGAACGTTCGACTCCGCGGAGGAGGCGGCGTTGGCGTACGATGCCGCGGCTCGAGCGATTCGCGGAGACTCGGCGGTGACAAACTTTGGTAAGGATGTGCCGATTCCGGCGTCGGTGCGATCGCAGTTGCCTCCGCTTCCGACGCGTCCGGTGAGCGGACGCGGCGGGGCGTCGAGAGACGACAGCGCGCTGACGGGTCGCATGTCCAAGCTCTCCACGTCGACCAAGGGGGTGAATCTTGAAGAAGAGGCCGAAATGCTCCTCATGCTACAAGGTGCCGATAGCGAAACGAAGACGTCTACGCCTGAAAAGTCCATGGAGGAGTCTGTCGAAGACCAAGCCGTGGGCATGGATTTCGAAGAAGTCAACGGAGCGAGTTCCGTAACCGTCGGTTTGACGTTGCGCACTCAAAAATCAAACGCGCCACCTGCAGCAGCGCCCGCAGCACGCATGTTTCCATCCAGCGATGGGTCCAACGCTATGATTTCGGCGTTGAAAGCATCCACAACCACTCGCCCGCGCAGAGCGAAGCGATGAGCGATTTTCAGCACCGCATGCACTCACATTGACGCAGCATACGCAAACGCAGCCGAGAGTCCGTGAGGATAGCAAATCTCGATATGTATTCATCATTCATCTCATTACACATTCATTACACATTATTTACGATATTCAATCACGATTCCCTAATCGCCGTGTAGGTGGATGTCTCGTTCTCAACCGAGGAGCGACGCCGCGGCCACCGCGGTGACGAACGCGAGCGACGTCGCGACGACGCTTGCGCCGCTCGGAGGTGGTGGATTCGCGCGAGAGTTCATGTAAGCGTCGTAGTTTTCGAGCGTGATGTCGTTCGGACACGATGTATCGGCGCACGCTGACGTGGATAGACAGAGTCCGTACGTGCCGCAGCAGTCGTTCGAGGTGCAAATCTGCTCTAAAAAGGCGAGCGACGGCGCGCCGTCGGAGCACTGGAATTCGCACGTCGGAACTTGACGAGTCACCATCTCACCGTCGGGACATCGCAACACGTCGGGCGGGCAGAACGAGTATCCAGGGCCGGAGGACGTCTCCACAGCCGGTGGCGGCGCGTCGCCATCGGTGAAACCGTTGTTCGACACGCCCTCCGTCGAGAACATCCAGTCGACGAGCGACGGCGTGAATTCAGCCGTAAACGTCAAGGCAGTCGCGATCTCGGTGTTCAAACCACGAACGAGGCGTACTTCGGTGTTGCCACCGACGTCGCACTCGGATACGTTCCCGAAACGCACGACATCCGTATCGGGTGTGTTCGGGAGTAGCTTGTTGCGAGAAACGAGCGCGTTCGACGTGGTCACTTTTGAGGAAGCATCGCATCCGTTGTGATCAGCCCAACCTGCCAAGTTGGCCTCCACGGACGGTACTGGCTTGCCTTCGAAACGTCCACCATCGACGGGAACGTTGTCGAATTCACCGTGGATGGCCAGAACGTTCACGGGAGTCTTGGTCGAAGCGTTGAAAGCGGCGCAGTTGGATTGCGCGTCGGCGAAGCCGAGACCACTGACGGCGACGATGCCCGCGAGCAAATCTGGTTTTTCGCACGCCATTCTGTAAGCCATGAAACCTCCATTTTCCCAGCCGACGATGTACACTTTATCCTCGGCGACGTTATACTGAGTCTTCACCGCGTGAATGACTTGCGAAATGTGTTCAACGTCGTCCACCGGCTCCCACGTTTCCGGATTCGCAGGTCGAAGTGAGAAAGGAGTGGCGGCGCAACACGCGGGCGTCGCGGCCCACGATCTACACCCGTAACGAGTGTTGAGAACGCCTCCGAGTCTCGCGCAGGTCGAGCACCAAAATCGATTTCTCGCGCCTTCCGGAAGCGCAAGGATGAATTCGCGCTCGTCCACCAGCTCGTTGAAACGTAAAATTCTTTGAATGGTTTCGCCGTCCATGCATCGACCGTGAAGTAAGACGACCAAAGGAACGTCCGGTGGAGTCGCTGTGCTATTCTCGTCCGGTACAGACACGTCAGGGATGTAAAGCGTGATGGGATCTCTGTCGTCTCCCGAGGCGTACACGATGTCCAACTCCTGACGAGCCAAGGCGGACACTTGGCTCGCCGCGATGAGCGTGCCGAAGATGAGAGTGAGATACAGTCTAGCAAACATGATTGTTCTAAACGGTACGCGCGCGTGTGTGTGAATCCACGATCACTCGCGCCGAAAACTGGCGCCTTTTACAGTTTTCGCCTCGAAACGACACTCTCGCCTCGGGATTATCATAACTGTGACGTCGGCTGACACTGGGAATAATATGTGTCGAAGTAAACGCAGCTGTCGCCACCGGCACAACACTTCGGGCCATCATACAAAAGTCCACCGCATTGCTCCCACTGACGAGCGCAACCGAGGCACTCATATCGGTCGTCATCCACACGCGTGCACGTCAAATCTCTTTTGCAGCACGCCGGCCCGTCGTAAGATTTACCGCCGCACTGTTGATATTCAACCGCGCACGGCACACAGACTTTCACACCGAATCCCACGTACGGGACATCGACACAATCGCCTTCTTCGCAGCAGAGCTCTTTGGGACCGTCGGACGACCAAACCGAGCACGTCGAGCCGGCTGTCGCGCACTCGCACGGCGCGCGCAACGCAGTGCCCGCCAGCTCTGGCCAGAGTTGACAGAGCTCCCACGGTTTATCACACTCGGCATCTTTATCCGCGCGCGTCGCGGCCGGGAGTTCGGGTGTTGCGCCACACAGACCAGCGTTGTTCGCGAGAGAGATGAGTTTCAAATTCGGATTCGTCTCCCTCGATAGCGTCACTGGTCCCGAAAATCGACAGCGATCGAGAAGGGCGCCTTCGAGGCGTTTGAGCCGAATGAGCGGTTCGTTCACCGAACCAGTTAAGAAATTTTCGTGTACGTCCAAAAATGTTAGGTTCCGCGGCAGAAACGCCGGTAAGTGCCCTTGGAGTCGATTACCTTCGAGCACGAGAGACTCGAGCGAGTCTGCTTGAGACCAGTCTCCGGGTATTTCACCCGTCAAAAAGTTGTCATCTAAATTCAATTGACGAAGCATGGGAAGAGTCGCGATGCCTCTTGGAATCTCACCGTGCAGTTGGTTACCAGACGCATCTAAAAACTCGAGCGCGCGTAAGTTGGCGACGCTCTCGGGCAACGCGTACCGATCGGTTTCCGCACCCAGCATGTTTCTGTGTAAATTCAAAACGCGAAGCCTGCGCAAGTTGCCGATCTCACTCGGAACGCTACCCGTGAGCTGATTTCCAAAGAAGACGCCGGGTTCACCGTACGTGTTTCGTCGCTCGGGGTCAACCCAAGGTTCGAACCTCCTCTGCGTTTGCGTGAAACCGCCGTCGAGATTCAACACCTCCAATCGCGTCAATCGACCGATTCCGGGCGGAATCGCTCCCTCCAGAGTGTTCAGATTAAGATACAACTCCTCTACGTTCGGTATCGCCGATAAAAACCCCTCCGGTATCGGACCTCTTATCGCGTTATCGGACAAATCCAACGACCGCAGATGGCGCAACGCGGCGGGCATCGTACCCGGCAATCGTCCTCGCAGTGCCATTCCCGAGAGGTTTATCCGCACCACGACGCACGCGTCGTCGTCGTCGTCATCATCACACGCGCACGTCACCCCCACCACCTCGCACGCGTCCGACGCCAACATCGCGCTCGCCGTCGCGTCGTCGTGCCCGAGCGCTCGAGCGAGCGCCATCACCGCCGCCGTCTCATCACCGTCACCTCTCACCGCACGCGCCGCCGCCATCGCGACGACGACCGCGAGCGACGTTCGCCGTCGTCTTCGCCGCCGATCCGCGCCCATCGTCCGCGCGCGCGCCGTGTGCCGCCCCGTCGCGACTTTCACTCATCCGTCACTCATTCGACGCTTCGAGTCACACGGTGGTCACGCGTCCGAGACGTCGTCCGAGCACTGTGTATCCATACGCAGTTCTCTTGAGTCATGAACGGTCACTGAAAACCCACTCTGTATGCCCCATCTCTGGGTGTGCGACGTCACTCTTCCGAGGCGACGGCGTGAAAACGCGTTTTTGTATGGGTGATTTTCAAACTTTGACGGCGTGAAAACGCGCGCGATTTGAGGAAAGAGATGGAAGGTTGTGGGGAAGACGTAGATTAGAAGGAGGGAACGGATGCGCGCGAGAGTTGCGCGAGAGACGCGCGCGAGGCGGTGCGCGGACTGGAGGCGCGCGCGCGCGATGGAGGCGTACCCGGCGTGGGCGCGCGATGCGTCCGAGACGCTGCGCGCGCACGAGGTGGACGCGAGTCGTGGGGTGACGCGGGAGAGCGTGGAAGAACGACGCGCGCGGGCGGGTGGGTATAACGAGCTCGAGCGCGAACCTGGGAAGGCGCTGTGGGCGCTGGTGTTGGAACAGTTCGACGATGCGTTGGTGAAGGTTTTGTTGATCGCCGCGCTGGTGTCGTTCGGGCTGGCGTACGTGGAGAACGAGGACGCCGGGTTCGCGGCGTACGTCGAGCCGGCGGTCATCTTGCTCATATTGATCCTGAACGCCATCGTCGGCGTGTGGCAGGAGTCCAACGCGGAGAGCGCGCTCGAGGCGTTGAAAGAGATGCAGTGCGAACACGCCAAGTGCCTGCGCGACGGTGTCTGGGATGGGTCCATGTTGGCGAGAGAGCTCGTGCCGGGGGACGTGGTGGAGCTCAAGACGGGGGACCGCGTTCCGGCGGATTGCCGACTTCTTCGATTGAAGACGGCCACCGTGCGCGTGGAGCAAGCGTCTTTGACCGGGGAGTCCGTGGCTGTCGATAAACGCGTCGAACGAGTCGACGATGTCGACATCGAGCTTCAAGGGAAGACGTGCATGCTCTTCGCCGGCACGGCGGTGTCGAACGGGTCGTGCCTGTGTGTGGTGAACTCGATCGGTATGGCGACAGAAATCGGTAAGATTCAGTCCCAGATTAAAGAAGCGAGCGAGGAGGAAGAGGATACACCTCTGAAGCAAAAACTCGATCGGTTCGGTGAGAGTTTAACCATGATGATTGGTGTCATTTGTCTCCTCGTGTGGTTGATTAATTACTCGCACTTCGTTCAATTCGAAACGAAAGCGGGGTCGTCTATCCCAACCATCAAGTTTGATCTCGCCAAGTGCACCTACTACTTCAAAATCGCGGTCGCGCTCGCGGTGGCGGCTATTCCTGAAGGTTTGCCCGCCGTCATTACGACGTGCTTGGCGCTCGGAACGAGGAAGATGGCGAAGAAGAACGCCATCGTTCGCAAGTTGCCGAGCGTCGAAACGCTCGGTTGCACCAGTGTCATCTGCAGTGATAAAACCGGTACGCTGACGACGAACCAAATGTCCGCCGTCAAACTCGTCACCGTCGCCAAAGACATTCAATTGAACACGTACGACGTGGAGGGTACGACGTACAACCCGAGCGAAGGTGGCATCCTCGGCGCTCCGAAGAAACTCGATGAAAACTTGCGATCGATCGCCAAAATTTCTGCGCTTTGTAGCGGTGCTTCCATCGAGTGCAAAGCGGGGACGTTCAAGTGCGTTGGAGAACCGACGGAAGGCGCGCTCAAAGTTCTCGCCGAAAAGATTGGTTTGGATAACATGAGAGGAGTCGAGTCGAAACGTACGTCTAATCCTGAGATTTACGCGCAAATCGTGTGCGATACGATCGAAGGCGCTCACGACGTCAAGGCGACGCTCGAATTCGATCGTGATAGAAAGTCCATGAGCGTCATAGTGAGCGAAAAGACGTCTGGAAAGCGAAACAGCGCGTCGGCACAAAACCAACTTCTCGTCAAGGGTGCTCCAGAGGTTTTGCTCGATCGCTGTTCGTACGTGCAGTTGCCTGATGGCACTACCATCGCTCTCTCGGCCACCATGCGCAAAAACATTTTGAAGGTCCAGACGACGATGGCTCGCGACGCTCTGCGATGTCTCGCGTTTGCCAAGAAGGATTCTTTAGGCACCTTGTCGTCATACGACGGGTATGAGACTCACAGAGCGCACGCCGAACTCAAGGATCCGGCTGAGTACGCGAGAATCGAATCTGATTTGATATTCGTAGGCATGGTCGGTCTGAGAGATCCCCCGCGACCAGAGGTGGCGGGCGCGATCGAGGCGTGCCACACGGCGGGCATTAGAGTCATCGTCATCACCGGTGATAATCAACTCACCGCCGAGGCCATTTGCAACGAAATCGGTGTTTTCAAGTCGACGGCTGACGCGAAGGGTAAATCTTTCACCGGCCGCGAATTTGCAGCCATGACGAAATCTAGACAGCTCAAGGTGCTCCTCGGGTCGGGTGGCCGAGTCTTTAGCAGAGCGGAACCCAAACATAAACAAGACATAGTGAGATTACTTCGCGACAGCGGAGATGTGGTGGCCATGACGGGAGACGGCGTGAACGACGCGCCGGCGTTAAAACTCGCGGATATCGGCATCGCCATGGGCATCGCCGGCACTGAGGTCGCGAAAGAGGCATCCGACATGGTGCTCGCCGACGACAACTTCAGCACCATCGTCGAAGCGGTCTCCGAGGGACGAAGCATCTACAACAACATGAAGGCGTTCATTCGATACATGATTTCTTCGAACGTCGGCGAAGTGGTGAGCATCTTCCTCACCGCCGCGCTCGGCATTCCCGAGGGCTTGGTCCCCGTACAGCTTCTCTGGGTGAACCTCGTCACAGATGGGCCGCCAGCGACGGCGCTCGGCTTCAATCCTCCGGATAAGGACATCATGACCAAACCGCCGAGACGTAAGGATGAGGACCTTCTCACTAAGTGGGTGATGTTTAGATACGCCGTCGTCGGTCTGTACGTCGGCGTCGCCACTGTCGGTGCGTTCGCGATTTGGTTCACGAGCACCAGTTTCATGGGCATCAACTTGAGCGAGGACGGTCACTCCGCCGTGACGATGCACCAGCTGATGCACTGGGATCAGTGCGCGAGCTGGAGAGGATTCAAGGGCGGTAAATTCACGGCGGGCGGTATCACCTACGATTACACCGGGAAGAACGCGTGCGAGTACTTTGAGGCTGGCAAGGTGAAGGCGTCCACGCTCTCGCTCACCGTGCTCGTCGCCATCGAAATGTTCAACGCCCTCAACGCGTTGTCCGAGGATGGTTCTCTTGTGCAAATGCCGCCGTGGAGAAACCCCTACCTCCTTCTCGCCATGCTCATCTCCTTCGGGTCGCACTTCTTGATCATGTACGTCCCTTACCTCGCTGACATCTTCTCCATCGTTCCGCTCAACGTCAACGAGTGGATTTTCGTCGTCGCGTGCGCCGCGCCGGTGATACTCATCGACGAGGTCCTGAAGGTTTTCGGTCGCATCGCCTCTCGACGCGAATTGCGTCGTCGTCTCGGCTGACGCGCAATCAATCATAGCGCACGATGTGAATATTAATTAGCGTTACACGTTCTAACGACTATCGCCCCTATCGCCCACCCTTCGGAAACGCGTCGATCATCTCGCCGATGACGGGTTGGCTGAGCTTGAGAAGAAAAGCGACGCACACGAGTGCAAAGGCGGCGAAACCGCCCTTGAGCGCGTTGGAAAACGCCTCGCTCTCCATCAGCGCGTTCTCCTCCTGCACGGGACGCGCGTACGTCTCCTTCTCGCGCGCATCCTCGCCCTCGACCGCGCGCGCGACGACGCCCATCTTCATCGTCGTCCGCGTCTTCAACGTCGCCGGCGCGGTGCGGGCGAGGAGGTGGACGGGCGCGCGTCGCGCGCGCGCGGTCGTCGAGCTCGACGCCGATCGCGTCGACGTCGCGGGCGCGAGTGCGCGCGCGGTGAGGAACATGGCGGCGTGCGGGCACGCGAGTGAGGCGTGACGACGCCCGCACTCGATGTCGCGCCCCGTCGCGTTCGACGCGGTCCTTCGCGCGCGCGCGGCGTCGGACGCGGTCGAGGACGTGCGGAGATGGTTACCCGAGGCGCACGCGCGCGACGAGGCGATGATTCGCGAGAGCGCGGCGTTGGGCGCGATGGGCGCGAGCGGAGTCAACAGACGGAACCAGGCGACGACCGAGGCGGACCGCGAGCGCGAACGCGGGAACGAGGCGTACAAGCGAGGCGAGTACTCGCGCGCGATCGAACGGTACGACGCGAGCGTCGCGGCGGTGGAGACGGCGGCGGCGTACGCGAATCGAGCGATGTGCTGGTTGAAGCTCGAGGAGTGGGCGCGCGCCGAGGCGGACTGCTCTCGCGCGTTGGAGCTCGACGCCGTCGCGTTCGGCGTCAAGGCGTATCAGCGACGAGGGACCGCGCGTCGAGAGATGGGAAAGTACATGGATAGCGTCATGGATTTCGAAGAGGCGTTGCGTCTGGAGCCGAGCAGTAAGATTTTGAAGGAGGAGCGCGCGAAGAGTCAACGCTCGTTCGAGCTCGAGGAGAAAATTAGACCGACGCAGACGCGGACGAGGATCCTCGTGGACGACGACGAGGACGGTGATGGCATGGACATCGATAGAGGAGATGCTCGACGCGACGTCTCCGACGCCGACGCCGATCGACGCGACGGAAGAGAGATCGAGGGTGAGACGCGCGAGACGTCCGCGCCGAGCCGCCGAGCGTCCGCGACGTCTTCCATCGACGCCGATCTCGTCGAGCGCGCCACCGCGATCGCGGCGAGTAAGCCCATCGTCGCGCCGCGCAACGGCGCCGAGTTCGAGCGTTCGTACAGACGCGAGATGAAATCGACGTCCTCGACGTCTCTCGCTCGAAGAGCCGAGCTCCTCTCCCTCGTCCCCGCCGACGCCGTCACCAAAATTTTCGCCGGAGGTCTCGAACCAGACGTCCTCGCCGACGTCACCACCGTCGCTCTCGTCCACTGGCTCCCCACCGCCTTCGACGCCGCCATCGATTGGCTCGAACGTCTCCCGTCGACGTCTCGCTTCGCCGTCTCCCTGGCGCTTCGTCCGCCGACCGCGCGTCCCGCGCTCACCGCCGCCTTCGACGCCGCCGTCGCCGCGAAAGCCGACGACACGGACGCGACGCGTCGTCTCCTCGCCCTTCGTCGCGCGTTCGACGCCTAGCGCGCCCTCGTCGCCGCGTTCGACGCGCGGCAATCGACCCATACGTACTCTAGTATCAGTGTAGCCGATCATTGCAGTCAACCACCGTTGACCGCGGGTAAACGACGCCCACGCAGCGACGCGGTCGGTCGGACGATCTCTCTGAACCGTCGGACTGGACTCGTGACCGTTCATGACTCGACTGTTCTCCGAAACGTCGCGAACGCGATGGTCCTTTCGGACGATGTTCCGGTCGACGCGAGAACGCCGCGCGCGCGACGGACCGGAGACGGTGCCGAGGCACGCGGTCGTCGCGGTTGTCGTGCGTTCTTCGTTCGCCCGCGCGCGACGATCTCGCGCGGCCATGCGGCGGCGGCGGCGAGGGGTGAAGCGGACCAAAATCTCGCGCGGAGATTCGCTCGAGCGCGTGTTGGACGGCGACGGTGAGGCGGAGACGCGCTCGGACGCGCGGTGGTCGAACGCGTGGATGGAAACGACGCGCGGGCTCGAGATGGCCGATGGAGCGGACGCGCGCGCGGAGGGACGGGCCGGCGACGCGACATCGCTCGAGGAGGCGAGACGAGACGCGTCGGAGGCGCGCGCGCGATTCGCAAAGACACCCGAACCGGAAGTGCGGCGAGATGGGCGTCCGTCGGACGAGGCGCGTCGAGGTAGGGCTGGTTCGAGAGATGCGGCGTCTCGCCGAACGCCGAACGCGAGGAGCATGAGCGACGTAGATGAACGCCGACACGGAAGCGAAGAAGTTTTCAGCATATTGAGCGCTTTGGGGAGCATAAATCTCGCCAAGGAAACGTCCAGCTTCGATTCTTCCGACGTCAAGACGGACGTCGCGAACGAATACGTGACGTTCATGCACGAGAAGAGCGCGTTCGAATCGAGAATTTGCGAAAATTCTGGAACCGAACGTCTCGGGTTCGTGACGAATAACAAAGAAAATGGTCAAATGGCCGGCTCACTTGGATCGACGTTCACAGTCTGGACGAACCAGTGAAGTTGAATGATGCTCTTACGATTATTTGCGTAATTGTATACATGTGTTTTTAATCCTGTTGTACTACAAGCAACGAACTAGCGTAGCCACACGCGCGTGTGGAGTCCCATTGTAACTCAAACGTTTTTTATCAGTCCGAAAACTCTCCGGAATCGATCATCATCGCGTCGTGCGTCTGCGAAACCGGTGCGCACGGAGGTTGACTAGAGGTATCCACCGGATCGTGACACGGGGAGAGTGGATACGGAGAAGCTTCCCGAGATGAGTGCCCCTGTGAAGCGAAGCTCGTATCCATCGCCGTCGTTTGTCGCAGCGCAGACAAGTCCAATTCAGCCGTGTTGATACCACTGTATTGGTTTCCTAACATTGCCGCCATATCATCTAGCGCATCGGCGTCGACGCCATCGGCTTGTACTTTGATGCGTGCCTCTGGCTGCCGCTCTAAACGTTTGTCAAACTCTTTCGCTTGCTTCTTGAGGAACTCGTGCCTAAATTTCGAAATCGCCTTCTTACCGATCGCCAATTCGCTTTGCCCGAGAACGTCTCGCGCTTCCCATATCGAAAAGACCTTCTGTACCGCTCTTCGCCTATATCTCGCGTGCGCCTCACCAATACTGGCGCCGGGTAAAACCTCTACGTCCTTCATTTCTGTAGACTCGTCAATCTTTATGATGGCAATCATGTACTTGACTATGTCGCTCAAATGTCTTCGTAACGCTCGAACATACATCGCGTGTGTAGCCTCAGAGCCACCCCTCGCGTCGACGCGACTGGCTTGCGCGATTGAATCGAGGAGATACCACAGGCTCAGTCTCTCGGACGCAGAAGTCTCTTCGTGAGATATCCTATCGCGCAAGGAAGAAACAACCGCTTCGGGCACTCCCTCGTAGTTTGATATGGCGAGAACATCTTGCGTGTATTCGTATATAATCGGTCGGGTCCTTTTTAGCTCTGGAAGCTTTGAAATGAAACGTTTCACGCCGGCGGCGGCGTGCTCGTTCAAATTAATCTCTTGATTCTCCAAAGGGTCCTTGTACGCGGTTGTCTTCACATCTTGCACGATGCTCATGATATCGAGCGACGGTCGCTTGGCGGGAATCTTCGGCGCAGATGCGCGCTCCTTCTCGCGCTGTTTCACCTTGTCCATGGATTCCTTCACGAGCACCTTCGCCTTGACAATTTTCGCCAACGTTCCGCGGATTTCTATGAAAGTATCTTTCGATGGGTGCGCACGAACCTCCGCGCCTGACTTCCACTGCAACACCTGTTGACTCTCTCCTTTCTTTCCGATGACGTCCGTCCTATATTTCCCGCAATCGAACTCGACTGTCAACGTCTCCTCCTTCGGCGCAGCCTGGGACGTCGTCGGTCGCTCCGTCGCCGGTACCGGCAACCTCATCGGCGGCTCGCTCACCGTCTCCTTCTCGCTATCGGGCGCATCGCATCGTCCATTGACGTTCTCCACGCTCGCGTCGCCCTCGACTGTCTCGTAATCCTCCACCAACGAGTCAACAAAGCCAGCCACCGGATTCGGATGCACCTTTGCCTTCTTCTCCCCCGCATCCTTTTTCACGTCCGCCCGCGCGCTCGGTGCGCGCTTCGCCCGTGCCGGCGCATCTATCCCCGCGCTCTTCGCGTACTTGGCGTACCCCGCGCGCTCCTCGAGCGGTGGACACCCTCTTCGATCGACGCGAGGCGTCGCTCGACACACGGCGCAACCGCCGAGCGACCATCGACACTTCGGACATCCGAGGACGTCGAACGACGCCGGGTACGCGCGCTGGGCGTCGTCGGTCGTCGTCGCGTTCGCGTCGTTTTCGGCGTCGGCCATCGGTGTCGTCGAAGGGCGCGCGCGTCGATCGCGCGACGCGCGATGACGAGACGAGTGGAGCTGGAAGAGATTGACGCCGCGTCGACTCGACTTGACGTGAACGACGCGGTGGCTAAAGGCTAGTATCTACCATCTACATGACTACTTGAACCAAAAGTTGATCGAGACGGACGTCGTGAGCGAACGAACGTAGTGCCAATGACCCTCTGGAATGAAGAGGACGTCGCCGGGTCCCAAGACGCGCTCGACAAACGCCGCGCGGCGAAGGAGTGGGTATTCTCGCAAAGATTCCTCAGACTCAGGATCGGCGGGACAACGCGTGAACGTGTTGGCGTTACCCGCTCGAAGGGTATCCGTGTCCATGGCGTGCATGTACGGGGTCTGCGCGTCGTCGTACACGCGAACGTACTTGTATCCCGCGACTTGGCACAAGAGGTTGAGATACGGGTCTCGGTGGATAGCCGTCCTCGTGCCGGACGTGCCGATCCAGATGTTCACCGCACTCGTCGAGGTCTTTAACCGTCCCAGAGTATACGTGGGTACCGTGATGGCGTCTTGGAGCTCGGGAATCTGGTGGAACAGGGGATGCTGCGACACGTACGCGACGCGTTCCGAGGCTGGCGCGCCGTCGTGCGCGGCGTTTGAAGTGGCGAGAAATGTGCGCGTAAAGGCAGCCAGCGTCGTCACTCCCGTGCCGTGACTATCGAACGCAGTGCCGTACTCCACGGGCACGATGGTATCGCCGTACTTTTGAAATATATCGAGCGTTTTGAACAGCTCCAACGCGCCCCAATTTTCACCCTTTGCGCCGAGCAGATTTTCGATGACGACGGGTGTCTGTTTCGAGACGTAATCCGTGTAAAAGCGCGGTGGTGCGAGCGCGCTCGCTTGCTCCACGAGCACGGCGCGACTGTGTGCTACGACAGGAACGCCGCGTTCAGGAAGCGATGTCGGTATCACGGCGTGCTCCAGAGATCGCGCATCGCTTGCCGTCGACGCCGATATTTCGCGCTCCGCGAGACGCACGGCGTCCGCGCACCACATCGGTACGCTTTCGCCTTCGAACAACATGCACGCGTTTAAAAGCTCGAGAGCCACGCGTCCGAGTCTCTCTGACGAGTTCCAACGCTCACCGCGCAGCGCCGCGCTCGTCGTCGGATCGTTCTCCGCCTCGGTCTCCGCCTCGCCGTCGTCCGCCGTCGTCACGCCACACACGAGCACCACGCCCAACGCCAACGTGTGCGCCTCCAAAAACGCCATGCACGGCCAATTCCCGATCGCCAACTGCGCCGCGCACCCGTCGAGCGCGCGTTTCGCGTGCGTCGCCGCCTCTCGCGCGTCTCCTGCAACCGCCGCCTCAACCGCCGCGCGCGTCGCCGCCTCAACCTTCACACCGTGCGGCCGACGCTCGCCCAACTCCGCCGCCATGCGCGACGAACGACTCTCGTAATCTCTCACGATCGACTCCATCGTCGCCTCCGCCCGCGTCGTCGACGCCCCGCGACGTCCGAACGCGACCCTCGAGTTGAGAAAGAATTCGTGCGCGCTCGCGAGCGCACCTCGACCCACCACCACCGCGTCACCACCGCCGCTCTCGTCCGCATCGTCGCCGAACACGTCCCACGCGCTCATCGCGCTCATCCCTCGCCGTCCATCGACCGCCTCGCGCCCACGTCGCGTCGCGCTCTCGCGCGCGCATCACGCGCACGGCGGCGCCCGAGTTCACCCGAGGGGGTCACGACGAGTCACGACCCCTCACACGGAGATTTCCACCCAAAGAGGCGCAGGTCCGATCGCGAGGCGGACGTCACTCGAGACGCGACCGACACGCGGCCATGTCCGCGGACGACGCCGACGCCTCGACGCTCGGCGCGGATTGCTTCGCCCGTTTCACCGCCGCCGTCGCGGGTTCCTCCGCGTTCGGGGCCGTCGTCGGGTGCGCGCGCGCGGCGTGGGGCTCGGACGCCCCGGCGGTGTACCGCGCGCGCTCGTTCCCAGCCTTTGTCAAGGCGGCGGGCGCCATCGCGAGCGGTGCGGCGCTGTTCGGTGCGCTCGGAGGCGCGTACGTGAGCGTGTCGTGCGCGGCGGAGGAGGCGCGCGGCGCGAGAGACGCGTGGAACGGTGCGCTCGGGGGATGCGCGAGCGGCGCGGTGATGGGGTTGCGCAACGGAAGCGTGAGTCGAGGCGCGAGCGCGGCGGCGGCGTTCGCGTTGGCGAGCGCGGCGGTGGACGTGTCGGGGAGAAGGATTGCGTCGCCGACGACGGCGCCGTGGGACGGAGACGGGGCGACGCCGGTGCGCATCACGCACCCGTACAGATCGTCGTAGACGAGCGGCGGAGGCGCGGGCGATCGGCGAGTCCACTTTCGCGCGAGACAGGCGCGAGCGCCCGTTCGCGCGTCGAGTGGGGACGTTCGCGGTTCGAGGGGTGCGCGTGACGCGAGACTGTTTTGTAACATCATCATCTTCACCATTTCGCACGGCGAACGCGTGTACGAGCTCGAGCGTATGTTTGTCCCACCGCGGCGCCGGCGAGTCCGCAGAGCAGAGCGTGATGACGCGCGCGCGCGCGCGCGCGTCGTGACCGAGTCCGTGACGCGATGGACACGGTGAACGTCCGCGATGCGATGGCGGATTTCGTCGACCGCGCGGAGTGGTTCGTCGACGGCGCGTGTCGTGAGAATCAGCGGTCCAATTTGGCCCACGACACATTCCTCGAAGACGAGACGCTGCTCGAGGACGACGTGGACGTTCAACGAATGATAGTTTCTCTGAAGACGATCGTCACGGTGCGCGGGCTGTCGCCCGGCGACGCGTGGGTGTGCGCGTGTCGAGTGCTCGCGCGCGTCGTCGAGCGCTTCGAGCGAGAGACTCGAAAGCGCCGTCGAGACGAGGCGACAACAACGACGACGACGATGACGACGAGCGAGATGGAAACTTTACGTCTTGTTCGTCGCGCTGTGCTCGTCATGGGCAAGCTGTTTCGTCATCACGAGGAGGTTGCGGATGCGGCGCGCGTCGGAAAGACACTTCGCGTCCTAGAACTTCGCGACGAGGACAATGCGTGCGTGAAAATGGCACCTTTTGAGATCCTCGACGCGTGCGAGCGCGCATTGATACCATATTTGTGCACGCCGATGGGACAGGCGATCGCGGCGCGTGTCGTATGCGTCGAGACGGAATCGTTGGGCGCGTTTCGATGCGGGAGAGGCGGCGGCGCGTTTTGGTTGGCTTCCAACATGGTGCCGGCGCGGTTCGTGAACGCCGTCGTGGCTTCGGGATGCTCGAGCAAAGTGAAAGAGCTATTGGCCGTTTACGTGCACGCGTGCGTGAAAGCGATGGTTCGACGCGATGGACGAGTGTCCGCGGAGGCGTCTCTGGCCGCCGCGGCGACGTTCTCAAAGGACGTCAACGACATGCTCGCGATTTTCACGCCGCAGGGCGATGATGAGTTCGTATCGTCGATGCTCGTGCGTGAATCGAAGAACACGCGCATCGACGAGTACCAATCGGTTTTTGAACTCGAAGATCGGTGTCACATTAACTATCGAGCGCGCGGCTGGCTCATCAGCTACGCGCTCGGCCGCCGCGACGATTTGGACTGCGTGCGTCTGCGACATCTTCACCGCGCGTTCGCTCGTGACGACGAGATGATCGGCGAGTACCTGTTTTGGATCGCTACGACGCATCTCCACGACACCGACCGCATCGTCGACACGTTACGAGTCGTGTACGAAGAAATCGATCTCGACTTGGGCGCGCACCTCTGCTGGGAAATCCTCGACGACGCCATCGATGGGTCGTGGTTCGCTCTGTATCTCCGCGAGATCACCGACGTCGTGCGCGCGTTGGAAACCACTCTCGACGACGACGATGGATCGCCAGACGCGACCGCATCGCCCGAACATTCCCGCGACGGATGTGCGACGCTCGGCGACCTCGTTCGACGGTATCGCGCGCTCGAACGCGTCGCTTCGATCGAACGCGCATGACATCCATGCGACCGTCACCACCGTGTAGCATGTATCACTACGTCACATTTTAGCCGCGCACGCTGACGAAATCGCGCGCGTATCCGCCGTGATTCCCCCGCGTCTCTCGCGCGCGTCGGCTCCTCGTTTTCAAACCCGGCGCAGACAGCCGCCCCACATTGGTCGCCTCGCGCGCGTCCCCGTCGTCGCGCGGCGTCCGTCGTCCACGCGCGCGACGCGCGAGGGAACGCGCGATGGGGATCGCGTCCCTCCTCCCGACGCTGAAATCCATCTCCCGTCCGTCGCACGTCGGCGACGTGTACGGCGGTCGCGCGGTCGCGGTCGACGCCTATGTCTGGCTCCATCGCGGCGCGTACGCGTGTTCGCGAGAGCTCTGCGAGGGTGCGCCGACGCGAAAATACGTGGACTACTTTTTGAATCGCGCGCGCGCGCTTCGCCGCGTCGACGTGCGGGCGATATACATCTTTGACGGTGGACGGTTGCCGGGCAAGGCGAACGAGGAGGCGCAGCGCCGAAGGAATCGAGAGGAGGCGTTGGCGAAAGCGAAGGAACACGCGAGGCAGGGAAATGCGAGCGCGGCGCACGATAATTACGTGCGAGCGGTGGATGTCACGCCGGAGATGGCGAGGGAGGTGATCGAGGCGTTGTCGAGGGAAGGATTCGAGAGTCTGACGGCGCCGTACGAGGCGGACGCGCAGATGGCGTATCTCGCCAAGAGAGGAATGGTGGCGGGCGTGATCACGGAAGACAGTGATCTGATCGCGCACGGGTGTCGAAGCGTGTTCACGAAGATGGGCGGGGACGGCTCGGGGGTGGAGATTCGGTTCGAAGAGCTCGGAAGGAATCGAGGTTTGAGTTTTATCGGATTTACGCCGGCAATGTTTCTGGAGATGTGCGTGTTGAGCGGGTGTGATTATTTACCGTCGTTGAACGGTGTGGGCGTGAAAAAGGCGCATAGCATGATTCGTAGGTTTAAGACGTACTCGAAAGTGTTGCGTCACATGAAGTTTGAGGGTATCGCGGTGCCGAAGGATTACGAGTCGCGATTCGAAGACGCTTTGCTCACGTTTAAATACTCATGGGTGTATTGCCCGGAGAAGCAAGCCATCGTCAATTTGAACGATCCAAGAGGCGTCTTGGACGAGGCTACAATCAAAGATTTACCCAGACTCATCGGCGTGCGTCATCCCCAGGAATTAGCTCGGGCGGTGGCGCACGCGGACGTGCATCCGATGACGCTCGAGGCGTTTCCGGGTCGCCGCGCGCCGAAATATCAACGGTTAGCCGCCACGGCGCCGATGAGTGAGGCTCCAGAGATGAATCCCGACGATTTCATCGAGGACGCCGTGCACCGACCCTCGGTGACCCCGTCGATGCCGTCGATAAAAGTGGCGGCTTTCGAGCACTTCCTGCGCGAAAAGCCCGAGGATGACGAACAGTCTTACAGAGCCGCGGTCACGCGTCGAAAGTCACCAGCGCGGGGCGCACATCCAGCGCAGAATAATAAGGTGTCATTCTACGCCGCGCTGAACGCGGAATCCGTCCAGACGCCGCTGAATAAGCGGGTCATCGAGCGCGGAGGTACTTCGTACGGCGACGCCCACGCGTCGCACGAACGCGAAACTCTGAAACCCACGGTCATTCCTGACTCTGTCGAGAAGGCGACGCCGAGACTCAGTTCTCGTCTGCCAAAAGATATTTCAAACGTCGCCAGACGCGTGATCGCTGAAACACCGATCGCACAGAACGTCGTCGTGAAACAGAGTCCTTACTTTACGAGAGGCAACACGCCGAAATCGGACGGTCCGTCGTACGCGAAGATTGCAAAAGCATCAATCGATCGCATCAAAAAGAAGGCTGAGGCTGAATGCGACATCGCGACGTCAGCACACAAACGATCGATGAAAACGCCGACGAGGTTAACCCCACCACGAGCGGCGAAGAAGGCTCGGCCGGGTTCTTCGAAGAGCGCGAGACAGAGCAAACGCGCGTCGCGAAAGAGCGACGAAAAGTTTTGGCAAATGTCTCTCTTTGAATCCTTCGCGTTCGAGAAAAAGTAAGACGCTAGTGCGTAGAAATCAATAGTCGAACTTGTAGTTAGTGAATTTCTCTATCAGTTACATTGTTCCCTGTACCCACTGCGGGCGTTTTCTCCGAAAAGCGGCTCAACGTCGCGCGAACGCGTTCGGTATACGACCCGTCTTCACGTCTCGCAGCATCTCTCCCGATCGCGCGTGCTTATCCATGAGTCTCGCTTTCATAAAATCGAGCGCAGAGGCCGGTCTCGCGCTGTTCACGTGGTCCTCGTCCGCGTCCAACGCGACGACTTCGAAGCCGTCTCTCTCGTGCACGCGGCGTTTCGCCTTTTTACTCTTCTTCCCCTTCTTCTCACGCCTCTTCTCCCCGATGTGCGCGTCGTACGCGTCGTACGCGTCGTCACCGTTCCCACCGCTCGTCTTTTTACGCAACACCGCGTCGATGACATCCTCCGGAAGCGCCTCGAGCTCGTCGTCATCCTCCTCCTCCTCCGCGCCACCGACCTCTTCGCCCTCGTCCCTCCCCGCCCTCTCGCGCGCCTCCACCGCCCGTCGCGCGTCCTCCGCCGCCGCGCGCTTTCGTTTCAGCGCCTTTTCCGTCTCCTTCACCCGCACCCGCGCGTCGCGCTCGCTCTCGCGCGCGCGTCGCGCGCTCGCCCGTCCGGCGGCTCCCGAGACCTCCTCGGGCGGCGCGTCGTCGTCCGAGTCCGACGCGCCTCTGCTCTCGCGCGCGCGTCGCGCCGACGGCGCCGGCGCGTCCTCCGCGTCCTCCTCGCCGCCGCGTCGCGTCGATCGACGCGTCGTCGTCGGCATGGCGGTCGTCGCGCGCCGACGAGGCGTCGAGTGTCGAATGCTGAATGCGCGGGCACCGCGTGCGTCAGTCAACGGCGCCGCGCGCGCGCACGATCGACCGCGAGGTCGTCATGCGCGGACGAGGGTCGTCGAGCGAGATCGCGTGCGGAGGGAACACCGAGCGCGGATGCGGCGCGCTCCTGGCGTACCCGACGGGAAGCCCGTACGTGCGGTGCGCGCTGTGTAACCACGTCACGGAGACGCGCGCGGCGGCGACGTCGACGGCGACGGCGACCGAGTCGATGCGGTGCGACGGGTGCGAGGTGATGATGCGGTTCCCTCGAGACGCGACGCACGTGCGCTGCGCGCTGTGCGAGACGGTGAGCGTGAACCCGAGGTTGTCGGCGTCGGCGGATTTCGCGCCGCGGGATCCGTTTGAGTTGTTAGCGTTCGCCGCGCGTGGGCCGGTGAGCGGGCGGGAGACGGCGTACGTGCGATGCGATGGGTGTCGGTCGACGTTGGCGTACGCGGCGGGGTCGACGGCGGTGCGGTGCGCGGCGTGCGGTACGGTGACGAGGGCGCGACTTTCGGAGGTGCCGTCGTCGACGGCGGCGGCGGGCGGGGACGCGAGGAGCGCGAGAGTCCTGGGGGCGAGACTCACGCGTGAGAATTTAGTAGTGATTGAAAATCCACCCACCGTGACGGCGAATGGGAAGATTCGCTCGAACATCGCGGTGGGAGTGAAGCTCGACGAGTAACGAAACGCGACAGTTGTCGCGAAGATTTTTGTCTCAGAGAAACGAGAGACGCCGACAGACAGACAGACATGTACCGACTAGATTGTGCGCTAAAATTTTAGATTTGTATATTTTACACTGCGAGCGTATCGAACCGACGCAACCCACATCGTCGCGTCTCCTCCTAATGAACATGAATAAAATGAAGTCGCCGTCCGACGACGCGGCGTCGTCGACTCACTTCTCGATCGCCTGTATCTTAAACCCGAGCGAGATCCAATCCAACTCCAACGCCCGTATCGTCTGCGGCATGTCGTCGTACTCCGGTTCCCTCTCGAACCGCATGACAAAGTTGGATCTCCACAGCGCCAGTCGTCTCGCCAGTCGCACGTGCTCCGACACGTGCCTCCCCAAAATCGCCTCGTACTCCACCCCACCCGGCTGAAACGCGTCCACATCCTTCCCAGCGTCCCGCATTCGTCTCGTAATCTCTCGAAACGCCTTCAACTCCGCCTCGAACGCCGCGTCCGGCGCCGTCGGCGGCGTTCGCTGTCGCCTCGGCGCCAACCACGCGCCTCGATACGCGTACGCGTCCGTCTCCTCCGCGTACCTCCACCGCTCCTCCTCCTCGCACGCGTTCTCCTCCTCCTCACACGCACGACGCCCCTCACTCGCCCGTCGCTCGCGCTCGCGCGCGCCATCCGTCGTCCAATCGAACCCGTTCCGCTCACGGTGCGTGCGTCGTCGCGTCGTCGGCCCCGTCACCGTGGTCTCGCGTCGAGGACGCCGCGCGCCGTCCGACGACGAAGCCGACGCCGCCGACGACGACGACGACGCGCGCGTCGACGTCGTCATCGCGCGCGAAGCGAACATCGCGCGCGTCACCGACGTCGACGACCGACGCCGCGCCGCGCGCGCGCGCGAGTGCCGATGGCTCGATCGACGATGGATCGACCGACCGCTCGATCGGGGTTTCTGGTGTATAACATGGACCTTTTTTCAGATTACGATGCGCTCGACGACGACCGACGACGACGACGACGACGACGACGACCGTGAGTCGGCGACGCGTCGTGGTATCGTCGCGAACGCGCGGAACGGACGAGTATCGCGCGCGTGACGACGACTGTGGTCGACGCGTGGTCGTCGTCGTCGGTGGTCGGTGGTGGCTTCGTCGGGACCGTGCGTGAATCGTCGGTGGATTTTTGAGATTTTTGAAATTCGCGAGTCGTCCGTCGTCGTCGTCGTCGTCGGGTCGTCGGGTCGTCGATCGATTCGATACGTCGGACGACGCGTGAGATGCCGCCGCGTCGGAGGAAGAGCGCGGGGACGACGGAGACGATGGAGACCGAGGCGCGGGCGGTGGAGACGGTGACGGAGACGGCGGCGGCGCGAGGCGGGTGGGACGAGGAAAACGCGAACGCGAGCGCGCCGGCGAAGAAAAAGTCGAGGAGCGGACGGCGAAAGACGACGGTGGAGACGCCCGTGGAGGCGTTGAAGGATATCGGGACGAACGCGGCGGTGAACGCGGAGGGCGCGGTGGGGGCGATGGGGGAGGAGGCGGCGGCGGCGGCGCGCGCGGAGGCGTCGGGGGATGTGTTTGATTTGTTGCGCGGAGCAAACGCGGCGACGTTGTTGTATTCAAACGAATGGCGCGCGCGATACAACGCGAGCGAGATCGCGGCGGTGGCGGAGATATATTCGTTGTTGTGTAAAGCGGCTGGGTGCACGACGGGGGTTTCCGCGATGGAGTTGCAGCGAAGCGATTGCTTGACGATCATGAATCGCGTCGTCAACGACATGGCGGCGGGGAATCTCTTCGGCGAAGATCCGCTCGCGAAACGGTCGCAGGATTTCAAAGGTTTTCGCGAAAACTTTTTGGAATTCATCGACAAGTGCGTTCGCAACACGAGCGAGGGTGAAGAGCTGTACGACGGCACGTTGTTTGCGTCGCTCGCGGAGATTGTCGCCACGTGCGCGTCGAGCAAGGCGCGCCCGTTGCGCATGGCGGCGACGTTGATGGCGTTGCAAATGATCACGAGTTTGATCACGGTGGTGAACAACTTGCAAAAGACTCGCGACTTGAAGCAAAATCAAATGGATAATGAATTGAAAAAGAAGATCGTGGCTGCCGATCTCGTCAAGAGTTTGCAACGAGCCATCGACGACGCGCAGGAACAAATCGAACTCGTCGAGGGGTACATGAATGAAATGTTTACAAAGGTTTACACGCACCGATTCCGAGATTGCGATGAACACATTCGAGCGGAGTGCATGAAGTCATTAGGCAAATGGATGTACAAGCATCAGCTCGTGTTCCTCACTGACTTTTACTTGAAGTATCTCGGATGGAGCTTGAACGACAAGAGCGCATCGGTGCGCCTCGAGGTTCTGCTCGCGCTGAAGAGTCTAGCCTCGAGTCAATCGCACTTAACCATGATGGACACGTTCATCGCTCGTTTCAAGGGGCGAATCGCCGAGATGCTCTGCGACGTCGACGCTCGAGTCGTCGTCGAAGCCGTGCGACTCGCCGCCGTGTTGCACGAACACACCGAGCTGGACGCCGAGCACATGAATTTCGTCACCGCTCTCATCATGGATAGACACCCGACCATTCGAGTCGCGGCGGCGAAAGCGACCAAGACGCTCATCCGCACCTTGACGGAGACGTATCGCAAGGCGCGCGACTTGTCGTACAACGAGGACGAGGATTCCACGCACTTGCGAGAACTTCACGGCATCGCGCAACTTTTAGCCGATCTCGGCGACGAAAACGGTGGACACGGCAAGGTTATTGAAGGTTTGGTCAGCGCGTACGATGTTTTGTCGCAGCATAAGTTCATCGCAGAAGTCTTGACCGGAGACATGGAAATGGAAGACGCGGCGATGATCGCCAACATCATGATTCTCTCCATGCGCCACGCGATGGGCGAGGACGTCTCCAAGCCGTTCACCAAATCGACGTCGAGACAAAGCGCCAGGCAACGACAAGCGATCGAAACCGCGCACGAAGAGATCACCATCGACGTCGGCAATTTGTTGCCCGAACTCTTCATGAAGTATCAAGCCGAATCGCAAGTCATAGCGCCGCTCGTCGAGGCGATGCGTTTCGTCAAGCTCGAACGCTACACGTTGCGTCACGAGGAGGACAAGTTTACGGCGATTGCCGAACAAATCAAGGATATCTTCTTCAAGCACAGCGATAAGCGAACCCTGGAGGCGTGCGGTGAGGCGTTCAACTATTTCTGCAACGAAGGTTTCGAAGCGGCTGCCCCGTTCGCACAACCCATTCTGGATAGCGCCGTGCACGATTTATCGTCTCGACTTTCGGTGACGCTGAAAAAGGTGCGCGCGTTGATGGCGAAGGGTGACAAGATTGTGGCGAACGAAAACGAAGGTTACGCCTTCGAGCTTCGCATGTGCCTCTCGCGAGTGCACGCGCTCATCTCCAAGTGCAACATCTCGAGCGGCGTTCACATGATGAACGACTTGTCGCAATACGTCGCCGACGTGTCGCGCACGACGACGACTCCGGGCAAGGAAGCCGTCGCGTTGGCGTCCTCTTCGGTGTCTTTCGCGCTCATCTGGCAAGGGCTCGAGCTCATGGACAGCGAAACGACGACGAGCGTCCAAGTCAACGAACACCTAGCCGAGCGCGATGCCTTCGTGTCGAACGTCATGCACATTTTGCGTCGCGTGATGGATACGTTTCCGAACGCCGATACGGACGGCCTTCGAAGATCTTTGATCTCCACCATCTGTGACATGGAATTGTACTACTACAACGCATCCACGCTTCCCGCGGCGCATCCGGCAGCCGCGTTGCAGTTGAAACTGAACTCGAGCGATAGCTCTGAGATCTGGACGCACTGCACCGCGCTCATCACGCCGGACGACGCGCAGCAAGACGCCGACATGGAGTCGGCTCGACTCGCATACCGCATGGCACTTCACGAGCAGCAGATTGCGTCCAACGGTTCGTGCGGCGCGGACTTCCTCTCCAACTTCAAGATCGCGGGTCCGTGGACCGATGCCGTCATTCGCACGTACTGCAACGACTTGCGCAGATCGGGTCCGCACGTGTTGGCGCGCGCCGTTTTGAGCGCTATGCAGACGGCGTACGCGGAGGTTTTGCAAGCGGATCTCGGCAACAGGCAGCTCCTCATCGACGCGTTCGCCGATCTCTCGAAACGCCTCGGTGACATTTTCACCCTTTCGTCGAAGCGAGATCGGCTCGTAATGCGCATTTTCTTTGAAGAAGCGGTGAGAGCGGTCGTCTTCCCGGATCCGGATTACGACAAGTTTGCGTTTTTGGCGTACGGCTTGGCGCCTTTACTTCCCAAGTTGTCGGCGGTCGACGCCAAAGTTCTGACGCATACCGTCGATGATGCACTCAACAAGGTAGATAGTGAAGACGCGCGATGCGCGCCTCTGATAGAATTCGCAGATCAATTGAACTCGCGCGCCAAGGGCGCGTCCGCCGATCGTCAGCGCAAGCGAGACATCCCGGCGGCCGAGGTGCCTGAGCCGGTGAAGAAGACGAAGAAGCAGGCCATCGCCCCCGCCGCGGTAGAACGAGACGATCCGATTGAGAACAGCGTCGACGAGCACACCTTGGACGACGGACCGGTCGAAGCCCAGCCGGCGCGCAGTTCGCGTCGAAGATGAACATGTACTGTATTCGCGGTGGACACACAATAACTAGTAGGAGCACATACCACGCATAGATATGATCGATATTTTTGTTACAAATGACACAAAAGACGGAATCAATCCATCACGCAATCGGCGCTGGCTGTAACTCGTGCGCGAGGCGTCGCCTGGTCGCCACGTCTCCGCCCGCCGGAAGTTCGCCCGTCGCCGGCGTATCCGAGCCCGCCGGCGCGTTGATGGCTCTCTCAATCGTCCCCGGCGGTGCGCGCTGTCTCTGCACGTCCAATTCACCCATCAGTCGACCGAGCTTCGACAGAGCACCCTGCAAGCGCTGCTGCATCTCGGGCATGAGTTCCAAATTCGCATCCAACTCTCTTCGCAGCGCCTCCATCGCCTCCCCGTCCACGCTCGCCGTCGCCGCCGCGTCCTCCTCACCATCCATCTTTTCATCAACCTTCACCGGCCGCAACTCCTTCAACCGCTCGGCGTAATTCTTCGCCACCTCCCCCGGCGTCGTCGCGCGCTGTTCCGCAACTTTGGCGCTCAGATCCGCCACCTCCGCCTCCAACGCGTCGAGCTCCGGGTCGGCGATTTCCCCCTCGCTCACCGTCTCCTTCCCCTCGTCCCCGTCTCCACACAGCACGTTCGCGCGCACAGACCCCAACACGCGCTCCGTCATGGCGTATAAATGTCTCTTCAACGCCTTGGCTCGCTCCGCGCTCCAGTGCGGATCACGCTTCGCCGCGTCGATCGTCTCCAGCACCGCCTCGCACAGTTTTTCCTCAATCTTCGCCAACTCATCGCGCGACGCCACTCGAACCTTCACCATGACGCCGTCGCGCGCGCGCGGGTACGCGTCTCACCAACGGAAGAAAAGATCACACGAGAACCCGGTCGCGGACGCGTTCGGTCTCGCGTCGCGTTCGGTCTGACGCGCGTCGTCGCCGTTCGCGCGCACACGTTGGTTTTTCTTTTTCAAATTCACCCCGACGCGTCTGTCGCTCGTCCCCCTTTCGCGCGTCTAAATACGTGTGAATACGGGATTTCATACAAACGAGGCGAGGCGTCGAATGGGTGGATGACGTCGACGGGTGGCGGTCGACGAGCGCCAGACGACGACGACGACGACGACGACGCGCGTGATGTTGACGACGGTGACGAACGTGACGACGGTGACGACGGTGACGACGCGCGCGCGCGCGCCCGTGCGCGCGAGACGGGTGGTGGTGCGCGGAGGCGCGCGTGATGTGCCGACGGTGCGCGCCGAACGGATGACGGCGACGGGTGATGACGACGCCGCCGTGGCGTTCGAGACGAACGCCAAGGCGTGCGTGAGCGCGTTGGCGATCGCGGCGTGCGCGACGGTGATGCCGGAGGCGGCGCACGCGAGCGGTGGGGAGTTTGGGATCCTCGAGGGACGCTCGGCGGCGTTGTTGCACCCGATCGGTTTCGGGGCGATGTACGCGATTTCGTTGTACGCGGGATGGCTCGGGTTGCAGTGGAGACGCGTGCGCACCGTGGGTGATGAGATTACGGAATTGAAAAAGACGTTGCCGGCGGACGCCGAGGCGGCGGCCGGAAGCGCGGCGGCGAAACAGATTGATGAGCTCACGGCGACGAGAAAGGAACTCGTGGCGGGCAAGTTCAAGGATAAGCACGCGAACATGGGGTACTTGCTCCTCGCTTTGGGCGTCACGCTCGCTGTCGAGGGCGGTATGAACACGTACTTGCGCGTGGGTAAGCTTTTCCCGGGTCCGCACCTCTACGCGGGCGCGTCCATCGTCGTGCTGTGGGCCATGGCGGCTGGTTTGGTGCCGCAAATGGAGAAGGGCAACCAAAAGGCGCGCGACTTGCATATCGCGTTGAACTGCATCAACGTCGCGCTCTTCACGTGGCAAATCCCCACCGGCTTAGAAATCGTCGGTAAGGTGTTCCAGTTCACCAGCTGGCCGTAGAAATAGACGAAATAAATAACATTTTTCATTCAATCCTTTCACAAACTATGCGTATGCTCCCCGCTTCTCCGCTGCGACGGCGCCCCTCGCAACAACGACGACGCCCGCGATACGATCCCTGGGCGATCGTCATCGTCGTCGATGGAAAACACCGATGTCGGATTCGAAGCGTTCCCTAACGGGATCTCTCTAAACTCTTCACTCAGCCTCGTGAAGCCTCGCGAACTCTGCGCCTTGAATACGCCGAAGCACGACGACAAGCTCGCCTTCAAATCGTGCGCGCGTCCGATGTGACGGAGGATGACTACTGCGACTATTAATATACCGGTGAGTATTCCCACCTGCGCTCCGATGGATACGCCAGAAGTGTTGATGTGTGGAAGACCGGAGGAAGACACAGTCTTGACGTCGCTGCATAATATCTTCTCTCCGTCCTCGTTAAGAAGCACCAGCGCTTTCCCTATGATCGATCCACTTCCACTGAGCGGTAAGTTTGAATCCGTGAATTGTGCGACAGAAGGCGACACCAGAGGCTTCTGTCTCACGAAAATCTCACCGACCGGACAATCCTCCGCGGCAGCGCTCGCTCGTCCTTCCTCGTCGCACGAATCCTTATCGCGCGGATTATACACCTCACCCACGCGCGCGCACGAATTCGAGCCACCGGCCGAACCGGAATAAATCGCCCATCGGTAATTCGTCGTCGCGGTTTCCCCTTGCGCCCTATTCACTAGGCGAACGGTCACGCCGGTGTCCGTGCTCGCGTCGTTCGCGGGCTGGCTCATCGTCACCACCCCCGAAATTTTCCCGAGCGCCGTTCCCAGAGTCGCTCGAGCGGTGATCACCTTCCCGATGTTATCCCCGTCCTCGATCACCGCGCACACGTAAGGCACTTTCCCACTACTGAATCCTAACGCGTCCCCGCGGTCGCCTATCCACACCGCCAAGGTTCGCCCCACGACGCTTCGCGCGCCCGTCAACGGTAAATTCCGATCCACGAACTCGTACGTCTTCCCGTTCACGCTCGCGATCATGTCCACGTCCATGCGCCCGCTCACGTCACCGATCGCGCATTCCCGACCGACGCACGTCGCCGGCGACGCGTTCGCGTCGTCTGGATTATACACATCTCCCAACGCGTCCGACCCGCACCGACTCCCGCCCGCGTCCGCGCCGAGCTCGTGCACCGTCAGATGCACGGGCACGTCATCTCCCTCTCCGTCGCGTCGCGGCGACGTCACGACGACGCGCGCGTACGTCACGTCGCCCTCGTAACGCTGCGACAAGGTGGCCTCAATCGCGCCATCCGCGCCGAGCGACGCGCGCGCGATCGCCTCGCGCGCGTCCGCGCCGACGCACGCCGTCACCGCGAGCAGCGCCGCGAGCGCGATCGCCGCACCGCCGACGCCGACGCCGCGCGCGCGTCGACGACCCATCCGACATCGAGTGCGGGACGTTCCACACTTTGCGCCGCTTCACCACCATGCGCGGCGTCGCTCGACGACTCGCGCGCGAGCTCTCGAGACGCGGATGCGCGACGACGGTGAGCGCGCCACCGAGCGCGCTCGAGCGATGCGCGTCGATGGCGTCGACGAGCGCGCCGCGCGCGAGCGGACGTCGAGAGTTGCGCACGTCATCGCTGTCGGCGCTGGCGCAGCCGGCGACGACGTTCGCGGCGAACGCCAAGCCGAGCTCGCTCGAGACGGTGCTCGCGGACGCGGATGAGGCGTCACCAGAGGCGAGCATCACCGGTTGGCGTAGGATGGCGCTCGCGCTCGGTGGATATTTCAGTCGAGAGAGTCGGAGCGTGCGGGGTGCGGAGCGGCTGTACGAGGAGGTGTCGAGGGCGACGTCTGAGAGCGCACTGTACGATGTGCACGGCGTCGAACGAACGTTCGCGAGCGAACACGCGATGCGATGTTTGCATGTGTGGTTGTGCTTGGGGCGATTGCGCAAGGAGGGGGAGGACGCGAAGGAGTTTAGTCAAATTTTCTACGACGCGTTCCAGGACAACGTCGAGAGACGCGTGTACGACGAGGGCGTGCGCGTGCGCGTGCGCAAGTGGCTCCAGGATTTAGAGCGAACATTTTATGGTAACGCTGTCTCTTACGATAAGGCGTTGGACCTCGGCGGCGCGGAGCTCGTCAAGGCGCTGCACAGGAACGTGTACGAGGGGGAGGGGGACGTCGAGCGCGCCAAGGCGTTGGAGCGATACGTGCGCCACCACCTCGCGTCGCTCGCGCTGACGTCCACGGAGGCACTCATGGATGGAAGAATTCGATTCAAGGTATGATCCGTTAGCGCTGCTGCAATTAATTATGTATTCACGTGAAGATGAAACGTTTCATTAAACTACTGTGTTGGCGTCGTCGCCGTGCCCGAGAGTCGACGTGAACAGCTTTCCTAGGCTTGCGTCCATCTAGTACGGACGACCAAATCGCGGCTTGTCGCCGTTCGGCTTACCACCGTCGAATCGCTGTCCACCACGATCCGGGCCGCCGCGACCGCGACCTCCGCGGTCTTCGCGTTCGCTACCCTTTTCCGGCATCTTACCCACAAACACGGGTTCCGGCTGCGGAGGAATGTTATCCGGGTCCTCACCTCGCGCGATCGCCTCGGCGCGCGCCTTCTCCTTCTTCTCCACCTGTTCCTTCTTCTTTTGTGCCATGTAGTCACACTTGGTAGAGAGAGTCAGCGTCGCGCCGGCGTACGTGACATCCGTGCGTCCGGCGATGGCCCTCGCCTCCTCTTCCGAAGCGAACTCAACGAACACGCTTCCTCGGAAATCTTTACTGGCGGTATGTCTCCGCATGCGAATCGACTGCACCTTGCCCACGGTCTCGAAGAATTTCGTCAACTCTTCGATCGTCGCCTCGCGAGAAAACGGACTCGCAAACACGAAACGCTTATCCAGTTCCGCCACCATCGCGCTTCTGTACGCGTTCACGCCTTCCTCCGTCGTGAGATCCGGTTCATCTAAGTCACCCACCTTCAAAGACTTACGCTTCACTCTCGTTCCCTGCACCACCTCCAAGAGTTCGCTCGTCTCGAGAGCCTTGGCGATGCGTTCTACGTTCTTGGCGTTGTCCTTACCACCGTACGGCGCCAAGATATCGCGCATGCGCGAGAATCCCGCGATCATCGCGATATCGACCGCACCGTCGAACCCGTCCCGCTTCGCGCGCGCCACCTCCTCGAGCAAGAAGGCATCGCGCGGCAGGTTGGAGTCGCAAAAGTAAAACTCCATCTGCTTGCGAACCGCCTCGGTCGCCGCGTCGTCGAACGCCCGGTCGTCCTCCGTCGTCTTGGCGCGGAACTCATCCGATCCGAACGTCATCTCGCTCGCGCGCCGTCCTCGCTCGCGCGCGTCGATCGATGCGGCGCGACGCGTCCCGCGCGGCGGCGACTCGCCGGCGGCGCCCGCGCGTTGACTCGACGGACGCGAACGGTGAAACATACATACCTTTGTGAACTACACAATACGGGATTCGTCGACGCACGTGGGACTTAAAACGAGTCACGGGATTTCGTATTGTGGGAGTTTGAGAGCTGTCGAGGACAAAACGTGTGATTTTCGCGAGGTTGAATGCTCGCGAGATCGTTCTTCCGACCGACCGTCGACGCGCGTCTTGGCGTCACCGCGCGGCGCGCGAGGGTACGGCCGAGAGCGTCCACAGCGTGGTCGCGCGCGTCGTCGTCGTCGTCGACGCGGTCGAGGCGTCGAACTCGAGACGATGCCGAAACCGTCGGGGAAGAAGTCGACCTCGGCGAGAGATGGTCGAGGGGACAAGGGCGACAAGAAGAGAGGGCGAGGGTCGTCCGCGAGCGCCGCGGCGGCGGCGCCGGTGACGGCGGAGAATAGATTGAAGCGTGATACCGCGTTCCTGTGTCACATGCAGTTTAAGAACGATCTACCGGCGGTGCCGATCGATTGGAAGATGTTGCAAACTAGGGTGGATCGACGAGCGCTCGCCGAGTACTCGCACTTGTCTTTGTACGACGGTTTGCGCAAGCGGGGGGATTTTAGCGATGATTTAGGGATACCTTTGGATCCTTCGCTCATGCGAGCGTATCGGGTGCCGGCGGAGCGAGCGAAGATGGATCCGGAGGATCACGACGTGTTGATGGATTCTACGGAGCGAGAGGGGAAACGCGCGCGCGCCGACGGTGCGAGCGCGCGCGCGTCGAACAGGCCGGACGCGTCGGACGCGCTTTGGTTGATGAACACGCAGTATATTTCTGCGGGTAACATCAAGGCGCGCACGGGATTGAGCGAGAAGGAGATGAAGCGCAGAAAACTGGCGGCGGAGAGTGGAAATGATTCCGCCACCGAGGTGGAACTCTCGCAAGTGGAGCAGATTGAGGCGTCGTTCGAAGCGGCGAAGAAGCCGCCCGTGCATCCGACGAAGAAGGGCGTCACAGCGCTCGAGGTTCTTCCCGTGTTGCCCGACTTTGAGCGAATGGCGATGGATTACGTGCGACTCAACTTTGACGAGAAGCAGCAGACGGATGTGTCGTCTCTCGCCGGCAAACCGGAGAACGTCGTGGAGAACGCGCTCGAGTGTGGCGTGGTGAAACCGTTTAGTATCGTGAACGATCGCGACCAAACAGAGCGCTTCCTCTCGCTCATGCTTCCGAAAGATCCGGAAGCAGCCATGGCGGAGGATTATCTCACCGCTGACGGCGAAGGTCGCGAATACGAGCACGTCAGAGATTACGTGTACAAGATTCATCATGACGACCCGATTATGGGTGGCGGTAACATGTGCTTCTTCTTTAAGAAGGACAAGGTGACGTACGTCGATCTTCACACCAAGCTCACGCTCAGCAAAAAGAGCAAGCACTCCAAGGGTAAAGACGCCGTTGATTGGCGTCCGAGCAAGGTGACGCTGAAGACGAGACGTCTGACGGCGGAGGAAAACGAGGCGTTGGACGCCAAGCGAGCGAGTTTCCGAAATTAGCACAACACACGAACATCGATTTATCATAATCACCGTAGTCTCTTACATAAACATTAAATATAGCGTAAAAGAAGCGCGCGTCGCCGCGCTCTCTCTTTCTCTATCTCTTCCCCTCGCCGCTCACTCCAACATGGCGCGTTCCAACTCCTCCTTGAGCGATCCATCCTTGAACGCGTCCACGGTGATGTCACATCCACCGAAAAATTCCCCGCCAATGTACAACTGCGGAAACGTCGGCCAATTCGAGTAATCCTTCATCCCTTGTCTCAAATCCTCGTTGGACAAAATGTCCACGTCGGCGAAGGGCACGTTCATGCTCTGCAAGATTTGCACGCACGTGTTTGAAAACCCACACCTCGGCGCCTCCTTCGTCCCCTTCATGAAGAGCACCACCTTATTCTCCGAGATGAAGGCGTCGATGTTCGCCTTCAACTCGGGTCCCATGCTCGCGCGCGTCGTCGTTCGCGCCCTGGGCGTTCTCATCCCTCCCCGCACCCGTCCCATCGCGCGCTCGCCTCGCACCACCGCGCGCGTCGTCATCGACACCGAACCCATCGTCGTCGTCGTCATCGTCGTCGTCGTCATCGAACCCATCACCATCGCCATCGCGCGCGTCCGACTCGCGCGCGCGTCGACGTCACCCCCATCTTCACCGTCATCGCTCGGCGTCCCGTCCGACCGCGGTCGAGGGGCGTGGCGCCGTTCATCGCGACGCGCCCAATACAAGAAACCCCGTACGCGCGCGTACACACGCGCGCGGCTTCGCGACGATCGATCGACCGGTCGACCGACGATCGATCGACCGGTCGACCGACGATCGATCGCGCCGTCGCGGTGCCGCGCCCGTCACACCTCGACGACCGCGCGACCGAACGCGACGCGACGCGCCGTCGTCGTCGTCGGCGGCGGCGGCGCCGTTCGAGGCGGCGGCGACATGTCGTTCGCGCGCGCGGCGACGGCGTCGGCGTCGGCGGCGACGCCCATCGTCGTCGCGACGCGGCGACGCGACGACGATGGGGACTGTCGTAATAATCGTCATCCGCGATCGTCGGTGATGGTCGATGGACGACGACGAGGACGACGAGAGGAGCGGCGAGCGCGGGGTGCGCCGGTGCGCGCGCGCGCGAACGTCTCGCGCGGGGAGGCGGTGGCGTCCGGGAAGGCGGTGGCGGATCGAGACGTCGAGCGAGGCGCGGGCGCGTCGACGGCGGAGGGGGCGCCGACGAGACGCGCGGCGGCGAAGTCGAGAGCGAGCGTGACCGTCGTCGTCGCGACGGAGGACGAACAGTTTGAGATCGCGGCGAGGTTGAGAGCGACTGCGTTTTACGATGATCTGTTGGAGCGAGGGGAGATGCCGTTTCCGCCGAGGTTTACGGCGACGTTTCATCGGGAATTCGCGCAGCGCGAGCGAAGGGCGCTTCGGGAACGGACGACGAGAAAGGTTGGACCGGCGTTGGAGTCGACGTGTTACATGGCGGAGTGCGAAGGGATGGGATTAGTGGGATGCCTCGACGCGAGCGTGCGGGAGGGACCGTGCGCGAGTCAGATCAACGGCGTGTGCGTTCGAGAGGGGACGTCGTACGCGTATGTGGATAACGTCGCCGTGGACGCGGGGGCGCGAAGACGCGGGTCTGCGAGGCTCATGATGGAGTGTGCGAGCGATTTCGCGGAAGAACGCGGGTTCAAAGAGATCTGGACGCACGTGCACTGCGATAACTTGGGTGCGCGCGCGCTTTATCACGCGTTTGGATTTCGGGCGCCCAGCGGCGTGTTTCCGGAAAACGGCTTGCCCAACTATTTCAACGGAGAACGTTTGAAAGGTTTAATACTTTTACGAGCGCCTGTTCCGCTCGTTTACATGGATAGAGTGGAGGAGACGTGTGGATGCGGCATGTGCTTCGACGGCGTGAGCGAATGCATCTGCTCCAAACCGCACGCTAGCTAGGCGACCCGCCGAGGCGTCTTTTTTACTCCGCCCGCCCCCATGCGCACCATTCTTGAGCCGGCGACTGGTACGTCGTCAAAAACATCAAGACCTTGTTGTACTCTGTACTTGCACGCGGTAAAATACTTATGCACGCAGCACGCGCGTTTTAACACACAGTTTCCAATTACACATCTAAAATCGTCGTCGAGCGAGCGAGCGAGCGAGTGCTAAAGTCTAAAGTCATCGATTCCCTACTTTGAGCTCGGAAGTAACTTCTCCGCCGCCGCCTCATCGATCGGTGCGCGCAGCGTCTTCTCCACCTTGGTCCTCGTCTTCGTCAAGAGCGTGTCCACCGTTGAGCAAATCATCACCGGCGCCCCCGCGCTCGTGTCGTCGAGATTCGTAGCCAACGCCAAGGAGCTCGTGTACTCGCTCGAGCTCTCCTCCATCGATCGCAACTCCTTGGAGAGATCACCCTGCAACAAGTGTCCCAACGCCTCGTGTATCGCCGTCTTTTCGTCGAAATCCTTGTACACCTCCGGCGCGCCCGCGCCCATTCTCGACGCCGGCTTGGACGTGACGTCTCGCGCCCCGCACACGAACGCATTCTCGTTCAGCAATTTCAACACCACGCGTCCGACGTCGCGCACACCGATCGCGGCGCACTCATCAATCAACTCGGCCACCGCGTCCATCGCATCCGGACACACGTACACGCACACGCTCTCGCCCTCCAATTGCGTCTGATGCAGCGCGTACACGCAGTACGCGCCCGCCACCCTCGTCCCGAGCGTCTTCGCCGTTCGCACGTACTTGAGCGCGCAATCGTACGCACACTGCACGAACCCGTTATACGTCGACTGTGCCGGCTTTCCGAGGTGGACGTTCGAGAACCGGCGCTGAATCCACGTCGCGCGAAAGTTTTCAAACGACAGGGCGTCGACGTACGCCTCGGCGTCGCCCTTCACCTCCTCCACCGCCTCGCCGTGCGACTCGACGAGGGCCATGACGTCGATCTCCACCCCTCGGAGCTCGCGCTCGTCGCTCGTGCCCATGACGGCGCGCGACGGTCGATGCGAGATGTTCGAGGCGCTCTCGAGAATGGCGCCACAGGGCGACGGCGCCCTCCGGGTGGCGCTCGTCGCCGACGTCGCGTCGCGCGCGGGGCGCGATGGAGGGCGTGCGAGAGGCGTTCAAGCGCGCCCTGGACTCGGAGGCGCGGCGCGCGCTCGAGTCTCGGGCGAGAGAGTTCGGGGCGTCGTCGGCGCTCCGAGTCATCGCTGACCGACGCGCGAGCGAGCGAGCGCTCGAGAGCGCGAGGGCACTCGCGCACGACGCGCTGCACTGTGGGTCGTGGAAAGACGTCGACGAGGGTTGGCGCGGGACGTACGCGCTCGCCACGCTGGCGTGGGTGGTAAAACGCGCGGAGCGAGCGGGTGAACGGTTCGCCGCCGCCGACGCGTTGCGTGAGTTGGATTTAGCGGCGTTGTTGGGAGACGTCGCGTTCAGGAGCGACGTGAACGACGCGATCGCGTGCGTGAAATCGTCGCTTCCGAAACGTCGAAGGGTTGGGACTTGGTGCGACGGCGACACGACGCTGGATGATCCGTCGGCAAGTCGGCGAGCGGACACCGTCGCGCGTCGACGCGACGTTTCGATGGAAGCTTTCTTTCGAGATTTCATGGCGAAAAAAGACGAGAGCGACGAGTGGAAGACGCGAGGCGTTCCGGTCGTCGTCGAGGGATTGGTTACGCACTGGCCGGCGACGACCAAGTGGCGAGACAGAGCGTACCTGGACGAAGTCATCGGAGACCGCACGGTGCCAATAGAAGTCGGTAAAGAGTACACCGACGACGACTGGTCGCAAAAGCTGATGACTGTGCGTGCCTTCATGGACGGCTACTTTTCAAACGATCGAACGAACATCGATACCGATCCGAGCTCGCGCGATAACGTCGGATACCTCGCCCAGCACGAGCTTTTCGAACAGTGCCCAGAATTGCGGCGAGACATCGACGTGCCTCTGTACTGCGCGTTGGGCACGGGGAACACGTGCATCGTCAACGCGTGGTTCGGACCGGCAAATACAGAATCACCGGCCCACACGGATCCGCACCATAACCTCCTCTGTCAAGCCGTCGGGGTGAAACGCGTGCGTCTGTTCGCCCCGAATCAGTCGGAAAACATGTACCCTCGAGAAGATCCGCTGAGCAACACGTCCCGCGTCGACGTCATGCATCCCGATCTCGAGGCGTTCCCTCTCTTCGCCGACGTCCAGTTTTTCGACGCGACGCTCACTCCGGGCGACGCGCTGTACATTCCTCCTGGCTGGTGGCACAGAGTTTCCGCCGCCACGCCGTCTTTCAGCGTCTCGTTTTGGTGGGATTGAGTCGCGGTCGCTCGCACCGCGCGTCATCCAAACGAACGAACGCTCTAGTTTTAGCTCCACCGTAGTCGTACTGTATAGCTCGACGAGCCACATCGTCAAAATGTCGCGCGCGTCCCCTCGCGCGCTCGAATCGAGCTCGAATTTCAAAAAATTCCACGTCTTCTCGCGCAACCGTCCCGCGCGCCATTACTCGACCGACGTCGTCTCCGCGCGTCGTCACCCCTCGTCAACCCAAGCACACGATGGAAACGAAACGCGTTCGATCGATCCGCGCCGCGCTCGCGCTGGTCATCCTCGCGTGCGTCGCGCCTCGCGCGTTCGCGCGCGCGCTCTCTGTCGACCCGCTCGGCACCGCGTCTCTTGGACTCGCCGGCGCTTCCGCGCCGCCCAAGCGGTTCAACGAGTACAAGATCATGCCCGGGCACACGAAGCGTTCGCATGTGCTCAGCGCGCGCGCGCACGAGTACGTGGACGCCGATAAACTTCCGGCGACGTTTGTGTGGAACAACGTCAAGGGACACAACTTCTTGACCAAGTCGCTCAATCAACACATTCCACAGTACTGCGGGTCTTGCTGGGCGCACGGTGCCATGAGCGCGCTCGCCGATCGCATTCAAATCGCGAGTGGGAAGCACCGCGCGCAGGACGTGAACCTGGCGATTCAACACATCCTGAACTGCGGGACGGAGATAGCCGGTTCGTGCCACGGAGGCACGCACACGGGCGCGTACCAGTTCGTGCACGACACCGGATTCGTGCCGTACGATACGTGCTTGCCCTATGAAGCGTGTAGCGCGGAATCTACCGAAGGGAACTGCGCGAGAGGCGGTGACTACACGTGTACGCCGATGAACACGTGCAGAACGTGCAGCACGTTTGCCGAATTCGGCGGCTTTTGCAGCGCGCTGAGCACGTTTCCGAACGCGACCGTTGCGGAGTATGGGATGATCTCCGGTGAAAAGCAAATCATGGCTGAGATCTATGCTCGAGGTCCAGTGTCCGCCGGCATCGATGCCGACGGCTTGCGCGGGTACGTCGGAGGCATTTACACGGACACGCCGGAGTTTGAAATCAACCACATCGTCTCCATCGTCGGTTGGGGGACCTCGGACGATGGCACGAAATATTGGGTCGTTCGTAATTCCTGGGGACAGTACTGGGGCGAAATGGGCTTTTTCCGCATCATTCGTGGAGTCAATTCGCTCGGAATCGAGGATGAAGTCGCTTGGGCGACGCCCGGTTCGTGGACGCACATGAACTTTGCGTGCTACGAAGATGGTAGCAACTGCATTCGTAAAAAGGACTACGTTGACCCGTCCAAGCCGGGCCGATTACCGTATGGACAATTTCACATGGAAAACTGATTTGAAAGGCGATGCGCCGTGTATGTGTGTATGATCGAGCCATCTTTTCGTTGTAAGCAAATGTTTCATTTCTTGTACACTGTACGTTCTCGGAACGCGACGGATCCTCGTACTTGATTTTCCGGTGCGCGCTCATGAGATGACACGTAAACGGTGTCGACGCGCCTCGAGTACAAAATGCCTAATCTTCGTCGCTGTCTTAATGTGCCTCGTAGCGTGGGTTCGTTCCAGACGCTCTGCATTATGGATTCGGTCCAGCGTCTGCCATGGGTACGCCATGCCAGCATCGAAGAGAGGAATTTATACCTTGCGCGGTGAGACGATTTCATACTCGTCAGAGGCTGGTTTTTGTTTGTGCAAACAAAGATTCACGACAGCGCACCGTGCGTGCCCCAAGACTCCAGTCGACTGTGCGCGCGAGTGCAAGTTGGCGAATGGTATTCATCGCCACAGAGCGAGAACATCAAACGCACCGTTAGTTGAGTGTAAGAAGCTTCTTCGGACGCGTCGTCCGAGCGGTGAGATCTTGCATTTATTTCGAGAGTTGAAAAGTGCAGTAGAAAAGCCGAGGATGCATAATCTTCATCTTCCAGGCTTACGGAAAAAGATATCAGACGACTACGTCGCGCGAGGCGAGCGCTTATCGCCGCTCGATGTACTTCGCCTCAGACGTGCTAAAGACGACTTCATGAGACATGTTCCGAGATTAGAGCACGGTACATTTCGAGGTAGGGGTGTGGTGATAGTCGCAAGCGCGCGAGAGCTTGGCTACTCGACTGGTTATTGGCTCGCCGTGCTTTCACTACGCCGAGCGCGATGTACGCTACCGGTTGAGCTGTGGTTTCCACCAGGTGAGTTCCCAGCGTGCGATCAAATACAACAACTAGAGACGCTGGGCGTGGTTGTTCGCTCTTTCACTTCACTTGGTCTACGAAATGGTTTCGATAGCAGATTTTCGCTGAAAATTCTCGCCTCAGTATTGTCTGACTTTGAAGAAGTCTTGGCGCTAGATGCGGACAACATCGCCATCACAAACGTGTGCCAGCTGTTCGATACCAGTGAAGGGTACGTCGCAACGGGTGCGTTGTTATGGCGTGACTTTTGGGGTAAAAGCGTCGCACCCGATGTCTACGACATTCTCGAACTCGCAGAGGATTCGCTGTTTAATGGCACTCACGAATCCGGACAGATGCTTTTACACAAGACGAGAATCTGGTCTGCGCTCTCGCTCGCGGTATTCTTCAACGCGCATGCGTCGCGCGTGTGGAGTCCCCTAGCCGGGAACTACTTGGGCTGGGGCGACAAGGAACTCTTATATTTGGCGCTGGCGGCGACTCGTACGCCTTTCAGTCGCGTCGCCCGACTTCCGAGCCACGTCGGCGTTCGCACTGCCACGCGCACCGCCGTGTTCGGCAACTCCATGCTTCAGTTCAACCCCGACGACACCCCCGCCTTCTTGCACGCCAACATCGGCAAAATCACCGCGCAAAACGTCCCCTCCGATTTCTCTCGATACCAGCGACGATGGATCGACGCCGACGCCGTCGACGAAACCGTCGCCTCGCTCCTCTCTCGCGCCACCGGCGAGATTGACTTCGAACGCTGGGTCTTCGACGTCGTTCAACGACTCAAACCGATCGTCTCGCGAGGCGCGTCTCGACGTCGCGCGGCGTGGTACGACGCGCTCGACCTCGCGCGCGCGCCCTTACTCGAAGGGCTCTTTCTCGACGATCACGCGGGTCGCCAACTCGTCTGAGCGAGACTTGATACCCTCCTCAGTCCCCACGAGCCGACTCTCTCGAACTCGACGGACCGAGCTGGAGCTTTGATTGTGACTTTGCCACAATAGGCGCGGTGGCGCGTCTTCCAGCTCCTTTCCTTTTCTCACCGAGACGGAGAATGATGACGTCGACATTCGTGTCATCCGCACACATGGACTTAAAACGTCTACAATACGAGATGTCAGCCCACGTCGGTCGGCTCGTCGCGCGCGACGACCGCCCGCGCCCGCGCGCGGCGTCACACACAGACGTCCGAGCTCGTCGAGACACGATGTCGCACGCCGTCGCTCGCGCCCAGAGCATTCAAACCAACGCGGCGCCGCGCGCCGCCGCCACGCGCGGCGGTCGCGCGCGCCGCTGCGTCCGCGCCGCGGCGCGCGAAGACCGCGAAACGGTGCGTGCCGAGCGACATCGCGCGAGGGGGGAGATCGTCGACGTCGACGCGCGCGCGACGCGCGGGCGATGGAGAGGGAGGCGAATGGGCGATATGGGAATTTTTGTGCGCGCGTGTCGGCGCGCGAGCGGGCGATGGACGACGGTGGAGGCGTCGCGTGCGAGAAGATTGTTCGCGCCCCGTGGTCGAGGGATGACGTCGTCGGCGCGGGTTGTTTTATCCTTGCATCCGTCGCCGTCGCGCGCGACGCGACGCGGGACGGGCGAAAATGTGACGACGATGGGAAGGATGCACGCGCGACGGATGCGCGCGCGTTTCGCGATGACTCGAACGACGAGACTGACCGTGCGACTCGACGCATTCTTTTCCCCGACGCAGGTCGACCAAACGCGCAGAGAGGCGCTCAAGTTCGCCGCGGGCGCCGTCGCCACTCTCGGCTTGGCGAAGAGCGCTAACGCCGCGGATGACGTCGCGTCTTCTCGCATGTCCTACTCTCGCTTCCTCGAGTACCTCGACATGGGTCGCGTGAAGAAGGTTGACTTGTACGAGAACGGCACGATCGCCATCGTCGAAGCCGTCTCTCCGGAACTTGGCAACCGCGTGCAACGCGTCCGAGTGCAACTTCCGGGCACGTCCGCCGAATTGCTCAAGAAGTTCCGCGAGAAGAATGTCGACTTCGCCGCGCACAACAACACTGAAGATAACGGTCAAGTCTTCTTGAACTTGCTCGGCAACTTGGCGTTCCCGCTCCTCCTCGTCGGCGGTTTGTTCTTGCTCACTCGCCGACAACAAGGCGGTGGTGGTGGCATGCCGGGTGGCATGGGCGGCCCGAACAACCCCATGGCGTTCGGCAAGTCCAAGGCCAAGTTCCAAATGGAGCCGAACACGGGTGTGACCTTCGACGACGTCGCCGGCGTCAACGAGGCGAAGAACGACTTCATGGAAATTGTTGAATTCTTAAAGCGACCGGAGCGCTTCACTGCGGTCGGTGCCAAGATCCCGAAGGGTTGCCTTTTGGTCGGTCCGCCGGGTACCGGTAAGACTTTGCTCGCCAAGGCCATCGCCGGTGAAGCTGGTGTGCCGTTCTTCTCCATCTCTGGTTCCGAGTTTGTCGAAATGTTTGTCGGTGTTGGCGCGTCCCGCGTCCGCGACCTTTTCAAGAAGGCCAAGGAGAATGCCCCGTGCATCGTCTTCGTCGATGAAATCGATGCCGTTGGCCGATCCCGTGGTACTGGTGTCGGCGGTGGTAACGATGAACGTGAACAAACGTTGAACCAGCTCCTTACGGAGATGGATGGTTTCGAAGGTAACACGGGCATCATCGTCATCGCGGCAACCAACCGCGCCGACATTCTCGACCCGGCGCTCCTCCGTCCGGGCCGTTTCGACCGTCAAGTTACCGTCGATGTTCCGGATCTCGCCGGCCGTGTTGAAATTTTGGGCGTTCACGCCAAGAACAAGCGTTTCGAAGATGAAGTCGACCTCGAAGTCATCGCCAAGCGCACCCCGGGTTTCTCCGGCGCCGACTTGTCCAACCTCCTCAACGAAGCCGCCATTCTCTGCGGTCGCCGAGGTAAGACGGCGATCTCCCTCTCCGAAGTCGATGACTCCGTTGACCGCATCGTCGCGGGCATGGAGGGCACTCGTTTGAACGACGGCAAGGCGAAGAGCCTCGTCGCCTACCACGAAGTCGGCCACGCCATTTGCGGCACGCTCACTCCGGGTCACGACCCGGTGCAAAAGGTCACCTTGATCCCGCGTGGTCAAGCGAAGGGTTTGACGTGGTTCATTCCGGGTGAGGATCCGTCTCTCATTTCCAAGCAGCAAATCTTTGCCCGCGTCGTCGGCGCGTTGGGCGGTCGTGCCGCCGAAGAAGTCATCTTCGGTGAGGCTGAGGTGACGACGGGTGCGAGCAGCGATCTTAACCAAGTCGCGTCAATGGCGAAGCAAATGGTGACCACGTTCGGTATGTCCGATGTCGGTCCGTGGGCGCTTCAAGATCCGAGCGCGCAAGGGGGTGACATGATCATGCGAATGATGGCGCGCAACTCCATGTCTGAGAAGCTCGCGAACGACATTGACGTCGCCACCAAGCGCATCGCGGACGAGGCGTACGAGGTTGCGTTGAAGCAAATTCGCGACAACCGCGAAGCGATCGACGCCATCACCGAGGAGCTCATGGAGGTTGAAACGATGACGGGTGAACGTTTCCGCGAGATTCTCAGCCAGTACACTCAAATCCCGGAGGTGAACATTCCGGGCGAGATCCAGATGGCGACCGTCAACGCCGCGTAAGCCACCAGTACATAGCAAACGGTTACTTAGCACGGGTGATTCCCAATCGAAGCGAACGTCGCCGAGGTGTGCCCAGCGACGAATGTAATATGTCAACCCATTGAACGCTTAAAAAAATGTGTCACTATCGGATTAAAATGCCTCCGTCGTCGCTCGACGAACTCGCCGCGCTATATCCTATACAGTACTCTACGTCGCATGCGCGTCTACTTCTTCGTCAATCGGATCAGGCGATTGAGATGATGATTGATCGTGTTCATCTTCTTCGGCGCCTTGGCTCGAAGTTCCAGACACGAGTCCAGCGCCCTCCTCGCGCTCGCGCACTTCCCTTCCTCGAAGTTATTCGTCTTGTAGCACGTCAACAGCGTGAACATCTCGTTCAAACACGCCACATCGCGCCTCTTCCCTTTACCCGCACTCTTGGTGTTGATCCGCACGCGCGGCTCAGCCGTGCCTTTCCCCATTGGTCGCGCGCCCCGCCGTCCCCTATCGCTCGTCGTGCGCGCGCTTCCCGCGCGTCGTCGTCGTCCCCGTCGTCGACGACGTCACCTCTTCGCGCGACGCACGAGCACGCGCGTTCGTCGTCCTCGGTTCGTTCGCTCGCGCGCGCGCGAGGTTCGGCTCGAGGGGACGAGTGACGACGGGGTCGGCGCGCGGGTCGTCCTCCACCCTCGACGCCGACGAGCATTCGCGCCGGAGTCGACGCGCAAAGGTTGCCAGCGACGCGCGTTCGCGGCCGAACGAAGACGAACGACGGTTATTGAAAGGGGATTGGTGTGTTCAATGATTAAAAATCTCGCATCAAAGTGTCATGAGATGATGACCGCTCGTCCCGAAGACGCCGCGTCGCTTAGTAGAAGCCGAAGCCCTTGGCGGCGTTGGAGAGCACGTTGACGTGCACCGGATCGCTGACGTGCGCGGTCCAGTTGGCGATCGGACCTTCCTTCGTGGCGAGCGCTTGGAAGATGCAGCCCAACCACGCGAACATGGACAAGCGGCAGTGCTTGAGTTCCTTAATCTTGAGCTCTTCGAGGTCGCCCGCCTCGGCGAAGCCGAGCGGATCGAAGCGACCGCCCGGGGTGACGTCGCCTTGGGTGAGCTCCGGGAACGGGTTCTCGAAGATGCCCGTACGGTAGGATTCCGCGGAACCGACGAGGAACACCTCGAGGGCGAGGACGACCCAGAAGTTCGGGTATCCGGAGCCTTCCGGCGCGAGCGGCGCGACGGCGCCCGGGAACTTGTCCGCCACGGCGGTGCAGTCATCCGGCGTGCACAACGTACCCGCGGTGAACCACGGAATGCCGGTACCGTTCTCCGCCGCCCAGGCACCGGTCACACCGAGCATCGCCCATCGACCGTGAATAATCTCACGCTCGGCGTTCTTCTCATCACCGAACGGCACGATCGGCGACTCGCCGCCGCCCGGGTACGTGCCGAATTCAGGGTACAGGTCCGGCGGCGCCAAGGATCCAAACGGAGCCGCCTGCGTCGTCGTCGCGAGACATCATCGCGTCAGTCACGCGTCTCCCTCGCACGTTCACACGCGCGCATCCGCGCGCGCCGCTCTTCGCGCGTTCACCACGACCGAGATCGACCACGAACGAACGACAAATGGATAGAGATCGAAAAGATACGGGCGCGAGCGTGCCATCGAATCGCGCGGCGGCGCACCTTGAAGGCGGACTTCTTGCTCGGCGCGGACGCCTTGGTGCGTCGCGCGACGATGGCGGTATCGATCGATCGCGTCGATCGCGTCGTCGCCGCGCGGTGCGCGACGCGAACGCCGGTAAACGTGGACGCGCGCATCGTGGTCGTTTCGTGGGTCGGTGTGACGGCGGAACGGGGCGACGCCCTCGCGGGGGGGCGCGGGGGGGGGGGGGGGGGGGGGGGCGGGGCCGTGGAGGGTCAGGACTCGTCGTTGGTGGGTTTGATGGGTGTTCGGAGCGAGTCTCGCTAACGGAGTGGACGTCGATGCGACGACGGTCTAATTACAATCGTGGGATGACGTTTAGTTGTATTGCATGTACTTGGCGGTGGAGGAGAACTTTTGGTATCCCTTGATGACTTTGTTGATGGCGTCGAGGAAATCTTTTTCGCCGACGGTTTTGCGACGCTGGCGAATGGCGAACATGCCGGCTTCGGTGCACACGGAGTGAATCTCGGCGCCGGTGGCGTTTGGACACAGGCGGGCTAAGAGTTCGTAGCGGATGTCGCGCTCGACCGCCATGGAGCGAGTGTGAATCTTGAAGATTTGCGTGCGCGACTCCAAGTCGGGTAAACCGAATTCCACCTTGCGGTCGAGACGACCGGGACGCAAGAGCGCGGGATCGAGCGTGTCCGGTCTGTTGGTCGCCATGAGCACCTTGATGTTACCTCGAGCGTCGAACCCGTCGAGTTGGTTGACGATCTCGAGCATCGTACGCTGTACCTCGTTGTCGCCCCCTTGACCGTCGTCGAAGCGCGCGCCTCCGATGGCGTCGACTTCGTCGAAAAAAATCAAACACGCCTTTTTGCTTCGAGCCATCTGGAACAGCTCGCGAACTAATCTCGCCCCTTCACCCACGTACTTTTGCACCAACTCGCTCCCGATGACGCGAATAAAACACGCATCCGTGCGGTTCGCCACCGCGCGCGCGAGGAGCGTCTTCCCCGTCCCCGGCGGACCGTAACACAACACCCCTTTCGGCGGATCGATACCGAGCTTTGCAAACTTTTCTGGGTGTAACAGAGGAAGTTCAACGACTTCTCTGAGCTTTTCTATCTGTTCCTTCGATCCACCGACGTCGCCGTACGTCACGTCGGGCTTTTCCTCCACCGTCATCATCGTCACGCTCGGATCAATCTTCGGCGGCAACGGCAACTGAATGAAATACTTGTTCCGATCGACGCCCACTCGCATACCCTCCTCGATATCCGTCGGCGCCACTTCGTTCCCTAATCCTACCACAAACTTTGCTATCTGTTTCACGTTGATGACGTACTGCGCGTCGTCGGTCCCCGGGTTTATGATCTTCGTGCACCTCGCCACCTGCAATGGCTGCTGCTCCTGCATCGCCTGTTTATCCGCCGTGAGATCCCACTGCGACGGCGGCGCCAACCCGGTGTCCGACTCCTTTATCCCGCACAGATCGTTCACGCGCTTACTGATCGTCTTCAAATCATTCTCCAGATCCTTAATGGGATCGTTGTACGCCCCGAGTCCGTACGTCTTCAACAGCGCGATGTCGTCCTCATCGAGCGGGATGATCTTCTTCTCCTCCCCGAACTCGACGTCTTCCGCGCTCGGCACGCCCATCGCGAAGCGCGTCGCGCGTCGGCGAGTGGCGCGCGCGAATCATCAGTCAACCGTCTCGGCGCGCGCCGTTCCCCATTCACGCCCACGCGTCTCGCGGCGTCCTCTTCGCGCGCCATGTTCGAAGACGAACAGAAAGCGCGAGGAGTGAGTCTCTTTGTCGAGCTCGCCAGCGGTTCGGCCTCGTTCGCCGACGTGGTGAGCGCTCGATACGCCGAATGGCGAAACTTGTTTCGAATCTTAAAAGAGCTCAAAGCGGACGAGACGTCGGCGCTTCGGAGCGTCTCGCTGGACGCGTCGGCGCCGACGGATTTCGGAAACTGGGGTCGGGAGCGTCAGCCGATGTTCGCCGACGAGTTTCGGAAGTTTTTGGAGCACGAGGGGTGCGTGGAGGCGGTGGCGGAGGACTTGGACGCGCGCGAGGCGTTGGAGGCGGCGAGGAGCGGCGCACCTGCGCCGGCGGCGAAAGCGACGACGCCGGCGGCGAAAGCGACGACGCCGGTGCGAGAGGTCGAGCGTTCATTTCGTAGGATGAAGACGCCGTCGGCGGGGGGTGGGCGAGTGTTGGAACCGGATGTGAATTACGTGCAAGAGAAACCCGCGCGAAGAGAGAGTCGATCGAGCGGGGGAGGATTGGGCGCGCCGACGCGCGTGGAGGCGAGGGAACACGCGCGCGTGGAGTCGACGCCGCCGACGCAGAATGTTCATAAGTCACCGCCGCCGACGCCGATGCCTTCCCAGTTGTCCCCACCGCAGAGTGAATACGCGACGCCGCCGAACGGGACGCTCGCGCGCACGTCGTCTCGCGCAGCGACGTCCGCCAACGCCGAACACGTCGAGCACTTGATGTCCTACCTGACGGGATTCCACGGCTTATTGTTCGGTCTGAAAGACCACGTCGAACGCATCAGAGGCGCAACGATCGAAAACGTCGCGCACGAGCTCGCTCGCACGGACGCGCGGCTCGACACCGCCATCGCGCGTTTGGAAGCCGCGATGGGCGTGGAGAGCGGAGAAATCAAAAACTAAAAAACGAGTTGACAATCTACTACGGTATAGACTACAGCGTGGTGTAACGTACATACAAAATGCAGCGTAAACTTATTATTCTACTTTTTCGCCGTTCTGCTCGACTTTCGCGCGCGCGGTGCCTCGGCGCTCGTCGCCGCGACGCTCGGGGCGCTTCGCGTCGCGCGCTTCTTTCCTCGCGCCGGTGCCTTCATCGGGGCTTTTTCGACGTCATCCTCGGATGCGGGATCCGGTACATCCTCCGCCGCTGGATTCACCGCCGCGTTATCGCCGTCTAAGACGACGCGCGCGTCGATGTTCGATTCCATGCGTTCCGCCGCCTGCGCCTTGAGCACGGAGATGAGATTTTTATACATGGCGGGATCCTGTTCTCTGTTCTGAATCGCCGCCTCGACGCGTCTCGGATCGGCGCGGTCCTCGATGAGATACTTGCGCTTTACCTGACGGCGCGTGCGTCCCGGGAACAATCTGGCGATGAGGGAAAAATCGGTGCCGAACTGCGTCATCGCTCGGTAAAAGAGCTCCGTGTCCTCCTTGTTCCACTTCTCCGCCTTGGCGCGGTTCGAGTACGTCGCCGAATTGAGTCGCGTTCCGTTTTCTTCCACGCGCTTAAACTCAGCCAAACCGGTATCCTTCTCCGCCGCCGCGTTGATGGTGAGTGATTGCGGATTGATGACGATGTTACCGTCGATGACTTGCACCTGTGGCGCCATCACCGTCGGTTTCGCCGGCGCGGCGCTCGCGGTGGCGGGCGCGGGCGCGGCGAGCGCCGCAGCCGCCTTCTTCTTACCGAAATCCGGCAACGGACGCGCATTCGCCTTATTCAACACGCGCGTCTTGGCCTCTTTCACGCGCTCCTCGGCGTTTTTTTGACGAATAATGTCGCGAATCGTCATCGCCGGATCGTCCGCGTACGACGTCGACGCCTCGAGCGCGTCTCGACGACTTCCCTCGCCGACGCGTCCGCCTCTCGTCGATCCCGCCGAGCGCACCCACCTGTGCGCGGGAATCGCCATCGGCGGCGGTACGGTGACGATCGGAAGCACTCCCGGAGACGCCACCGCGGGTTCCACCGCGCTTCCCGGCGCGAGCGCCAACGGACTCGCCGGCGTCGCCGCCGGCTGCGGCGGCGCCACCGCCGACTCGAGTCTCGCCGCCACCGGCACCATCTGTTTCGACGTCCGGCTCGGCGCCGGCGAACGCGCACCCACCGGCGCCGACACTCGCCGCATCACCACCGACGTCGGCGTCGCGACGCCCCCACCCGGCGTCGTCGGCGTCCTTCGCCCCACCGGCGTCCCGCTCTCTCTCGCCGTGCGCAACCGACTCCCCGCCGCCGCCGATACCGACGATACCGACAACCTCGACTTCCCCTTCCCCGCGCTCTCCGCCACGACCCGTCCCAACCTCGAACTCGGCCGCTCCGGCGTCGCACGTCCGCTCCCGACGTCCTCGCCACCGCTCGCGCTCGGACTCTCGCCGTCGCGTCGCCGCGCGTCCGATCTCGCCGGCGGCGTCCCGCGCGCCCCCCCCACGTTCGGCGCGAACGACGACGCGCGACGCGCCTGTTTCACCCCCCCGGCGTGACGCGCGCGCCCCATGGGAGTCACCCCCGCGGCGTCCGACGATCGCTCGACGACATCGACGCGCGCGCGCGTCCGCGCGTCCCCGTCCCCGCGCGTCGTCTGCATTCTCGTGGGATCGTCCCCGCGCGAATCATCATCCTTCGTCGCGCCCTCTTCCCGACCATAGTCGCGTCGTCGTCCATCACCGGACGATTTCCCTCGCGCGCGCGCGACGCCACCCATCGACGATCACCGAGCGTCCGCGTGTGTCGTGGACGAGATCTCTCATCGATTCATTCGATTCACGAATGCGTCGACGCGACGAAACCCGTCCCGAGCCGCCATTGACGTCAAAACGTCGCGCGACGACGGGCGGCGCGACGGCGATCGCGCGAGAACGCCGGACGATGAGTCGCGATGACGACGACGACGCGGTGGTGACGCGGCGACGCGAGGCGGAGGACGGCGACGGTGAGGGAGGTGGGCGTCGTCAACGATTCGATGCGCCGTCGGACGACGGCGGCGCGGCGTGGCGGGCGTTGGGCGTCGATGACGGCGTCGCGCGCGCGCTGTGCGCGCTGGGGATGAAAAGACCGACGGCGACGCAACGGTGCGTCGTGCCTAAGGCGTTGGAAGGTCGAGACGTCGTCGCGAGGGCGAGCACGGGGAGTGGGAAGACGCACGCGTACCTGGCGCCGGTGGCGCACGCGTTGACCACGCGGGGACGCGGGGCGAGAGCGCGAGGTTTGCGCGTCATCGTGCTCGCGCCGACGCGTGAGTTGTGTCATCAAGTGCGTCGAGCGTGCGCCAAGTTGTTGCGGGAGTGCGCGCCGACGATGCGGGCGGGAGAGTTGCCGGCGGCGAGCGCGGGGACGGGGGCGCTGCGACAGACGGCGGGGTCGCCGCCCGAGGTGCTCGCGGCGACGCCGGCGCGCGTGGCGGAGTGCGTGCGGGAGGGGTATTTTCCGCCCGGGGCGCTCGAGGATGGGGGGTTGGATCTGGTGGTGTTAGACGAGGCGGATCTGTTGTTGTCGTTCGGGTACGTGGAGGATATTAAACGCGTCTGCGGGGCGGTGAAGCGCGGGACGCAGACGCTCATGCTGAGCGCGACGATGAGCGCGGAGATTGAGGCGTTGCGAGACGTCGTGGCGCATAAACCCGTCGTTGTGGACGTGGAGGACGACGCGCGAGATGAGGATGCTGCGACCGGTGGTGGCGACGCGACCGCGGTCGGGAAGAGTGGACCGGATATTCAGCACTACGTGTTGCGCGTTCCGAAATCCATCGATCGTCTTCTCTATGCCATGGCGCTCTTGCGACTCGGTTTGTGCAAGAAAAAGGTGCTCGTCTTCGTCTCGAGCGCGGATGCGGCGGTGCGGTTGCGCCTGTTTTTGCACAAGTTTGGCGTGCCCACGTGCGCGCTCCACGGCGAACTTCCCGCGAATTCGCGCACGCACATTTTACAAGAGTTTAATCGCGGCGTGTACGACTTCATGGTGGCCGCCGCCGACGACGCCAACATGAAGGAGACAGACGAGGCGGTGGACGAGGAGGAGGAGAAGGAAGACAAGGCGCCGACGCGCGAGAGTAAGAAGAAGAAAAAGGATAGACGCGATAAAGAGTTCGGCGTCGTGCGAGGCATCGATTTCCAAGCGGTGAACACGGTTATCAATTTCGAAGTGCCGACGACGGCGGCGGCGTACGTACACAGAGTCGGGAGAACCGGACGCGCGGGGAATTCGGGCACGGCGATCACCTTGGTCGCCCCGTCCGAGGAGACGGCGTTCGCGGCGATTCAAGCTAAGCTTGAGAGCGAGGTCGGCGAAACAGTCGCGGCAACGCAAGTCATCGAACCGTTCGATCGACTTCCAAAGGAGGCGGTGGACGCGCTTCGGTACAGAGCCGAGGACGCGGCGAGAGCAGTTGGTAAGACAGCCGTCAAGGAAGCTCGCGTTCGTGAACTCAGACAGGAACTCCTAAACTCCGAGCGCTTGGCCGCACACTTTGAGGATAACGCCGAAGATTTAGCCTTGCTAAAGCACGATACGAGTCTCGCCAAGCATCCAGACGCCAAGCACCTGAGTCATCTTCCGGGATACTTGCGCGGCAGTAAATCCAAGCGCGGCGACGCTAAGCACGTCGAACCTGACTCCAAACACGCGAAAGATGCCGCCAACTACCATTTGGACGTCGACGTTGCAGAGTTTGGTTCGAAGAAGAAGCGTAAACGAAACGACAGGCGAGAGACGGGTCCGGATTTGCGCATCAAGAACAAGTTCAAAAAGGGCAACTTTAAAAAGAAGTCCGCCGGTCGCAAGCGTTCGCGATGATGACTACACGATAGCTACAAATTCTACACTGTACCTAGACTTGTGAAACTACTATTTTTTCCTAGGAATTACAGTTCGTCGCGCCCGTTCGCCGCACACTCGGCGTCGTCGGATATTTTATCGCAAATGACGCGCGCGCGCGCATCCGTCATCGGTCGCACGTCGTTCAGTGCAGCCAGCGCACCGGCAAGTAAATCTTTCGTCTGTGTGTCCTCGCGGAGCAACTCACACACGCCGGAGAGCATTTCTGCAGCGTAGACGTCCGGATTTTCTTCGGGCCGTCGCCGCGCCTCCGTCGGGTTGGTGATCTCCGAGTGTCGGGTGTCCTCTCTCACGTCGACCAATCGACCGTGCGTATCCCTCCGAAGCGCGGTGACGTTCTTAAACCTCGCGCACGTGCGCTGTCTCCACACGAGCTCTAATAATTCTTCTCGTAAACTCTCGTCCAGCGCTTTCCACGATGACTGCGGCATCGTCCTCGCCGACGCCGTCGCGTCCGCGTGAACACCACGAACCGTCAGTTTACACCCATCGCACACCGTCGACGCCGGTGCCTCTTCGATCGTGTTCCATCGCTCAAACTTTTCGTCGGCGTCAATCGGCGCGTACGCCTCCGAATCTTCCATCAACCGGCGTCGTCGCCGCGGACTCTGTTCATTCCCAAAGTGTTCCCTTCGCTTCTCTCGCAGCGCCTCGGCGCGCGCGCGATCCGCCTCCGCGTCCGTCTGCGTCACCAACAACCGTCGCCGACTCTCCAACTCAATCTCCGCCGCCGTGCGCGGCGCCGCGCGTCCGCGCTTCGCCCCGAATCCACCGTGAGGCGGTTGCGCTCGCGTCGCGCGTCCCGGCCTCGCGCGCGCCGCACCGCCCGCGAACCCTCCGGCGCGCGAGCGCGGGCGCACGTTCTTCCCGGCGCACGCACCCGCGCACATCGTCGCCAGCAACGCGACGACGAGCATCGCCGTCGCCGCGAGACGCCGTCGTCGGCGATACATCACAATCGAGCGCGCGCGAATGGCGACCATCGTCGCGCGTTCGCGCGGGCCGACGGCGACGACGCCGCGCGTCGCGCGGTTCGATGGGAGCATTTGTCGAGACTCGTCCGCGTCACGCGCGTCGACTCGCGCCGTCTTCCGCAACGACGCGCGCGTGGACGACGACGTCGACGCGGGAGCGGAATCGTCTGTCGTCTCGCGACGTGCCGGGGACGCGCGATGCGGTCCCGCGCGAGGCGCGGTGTTCGCACTCGCGGCGTCCGCGATGGCGTTGGGTCTCGCCGCGGTTCCTCCGAGCGCGCACGCGCGAAACCGCGCGACGGCGAGCGCGAGCTCGTCGTTCGAGCGATTCGTCGGCGAACGGAGCGGCGGCAGAGGATTGCGGAGACGAGAGAAACGGAATTCATTCGTGCGCGATGCGGCGAATGCGATCGGTCCGGCCGTTGTGCGCATCGATAGTGATTCTGCGTCGCTGCGGCGCGCGATGTCGGTGAGTGGATCGGTGAGCGAGGGAAGAGGCGGCGGGAAGTCGACGAATGGGCGAAGCGGTGTGATTCGCGGAACGGGGTGCGGATTGGTGATCGACGCGATCGAGGGGTATGTGGTGACGAACAGTCACGTGGTGAAGAGCGAAGAGAACGTCAAGGTGACGTTTATCGACGGGAACGTGTACGATGGGGAGGTGAAGGGCGTGGATACTCTGACAGATATCGCGCTCATCAAGTTGAAGCCGAGATCCGGACACGCCTTACCGTGGGCTACTTTGGGAGATAGCGATAATGTGGAGGTTGGAGATTACGCAATCGCTTTGGGTAACCCATTAGGTTTAGATAACAGCGTCACACTGGGCATCATCAGTAACGTTCATCGGACGTCGGCAGAACTCGGTATCACTGACCGGCGCGTGGACTTTGTTCAGACGGATTGCGCCATCAATCCCGGTAATTCGGGCGGACCACTGGTGAACGAGTTTAGCGAAGTAGTCGCTCTCAACACCGCCATCCGCGCGGATGCCGAAGGAATTGGATTCGCCATCCCCATCAACACGGTGAAGAGAGTCGTCGGAATGCTCGCGAACGGCGAAAAAGTACCGCACCCATTCATCGGTATCCGCATGGTTGACAATTTCACCGCGAATTCCGCGTTCGGAGATCGCGCGCAAGAGCTCCCAGTCGGTACAGTCATCGTCGACGTCATCGAGAAGTCACCGGCGAGCCTGGCGGGACTCGCCGTCGGAGACGTCATCACTGCGGTGGACGGAGTCGTCATGAATGGGGCGCAAATTCTCGACAGGGTCAAAGTCACTCCTCCAGGCGATTCGTACGAGTTTTCAATATTTCGTCCATCCGCGGAAGGTGCACACATGCACCGTCGCATCATTATTCGTGTCGGCGATTTAGCGGAACACAACAACCGCTCAAACTCGAAGAACGTCGCGGAGGACCAAAACGTGAGTCCTCCAGGCGTCGGTGTGAGACCGCCGCGCATTCCCCGCACCTTTGGCGCCTAGAGTGTTTTATGTGTATGATTTATACGCACGCAATATGTAAATTATTTGATTCATCGTGCGCGCAACCGCGCGTCTCGGCAAACCCGCCGAACTCCTCGAGCGCGGTTGACTGAGAGTCGCGTCTTCACACGACGCCGCGCGTTGGTTCGACCTCACGCCCGTCGCCGAAGGTCGTTCGAGTGAAAACACAGAGGCCGTAAGTGGAAACCAGCCCTCTCTCCGACCGTCAAGTCGTCGAGACCTCGCGAGAACGTTAGATCTATTCTTCGCTTCGAGTTAGTTGCATCGCACCATGCCGTACGATAGCGCCATCACCGTCTTCTCGCCGGATGGACATCTGTTCCAGGTGCGTTCATTCGATGCAGACAAAAATTCTGTATCGAACGCGCTCGCCGAGCGATCGCGCTAGTCGCGTTCGCTCGTCTCACGTGCGAAGACTTTGCCTGACCTAACGATCTGACTTTTGATTACCGCTCGTTTCGACAGGTTGAATACGCGATGGAAGCTGTGCGAAAGGGTACGCTCGCCGTCGGCGTGCGTGGCGCCGATATCGTGGTGCTCGGTGTCGAGCGCAAGGCGGTTCCGAAGCTTCAAGATCCCAGAACGATCCGAAAGATTCAATTGCTGGATGATCACATCGCGGTGGCGTTCGCCGGTTTGACGGCGGACGCGCGGATTTTGATCAATCGAGCGAGAACGGAGTGCCAGAGCCACAGGTTGACGCTCGAAGACGAAGCGTCGGTGGAGTATATCACTCGATACATAGGCGGAGTTCAACAAAAGTACACACAGAGTGGAGGCGTGCGACCGTTTGGTTTGAGTACGCTCATAGCGGGTTTCTCTCCCGAGGGCAAGCCACAGCTGTTTCACACCGATCCGAGCGGGACATACAGCCAGTGGAAAGCGAACGCAACTGGTCGTAATGCCAAGTCGGTTCGAGAGTGGTTGGAGAAGCATTATGAGGAGTTTAGCGGTGAAGATGCGATCAAGTTTACGCTTAAGGCGCTGCTTGAAGTCGTCGAGCCAAACTCAAAGAACATAGAGATTGGTGTCATTCGTTCGCCGAAGACTGGTCTCGAAATGCTTAGCGTGGAGGAAATTGATGCATTAGTTAAGACGGTCGAGGATGAGAAGGCGCAGCTCGACGCGGCGAAGAAGGAAAAGGCGAGGGCGGCGGCGGAAGCCGCGGCTGCAGCCGCGACCATCTAGGGACTCGCCACTGTTTAATACCACACCCCACTTTAGGCACGCGCGCCGATGCGGCGTCTCAACGCGAGAGGGTTCCCGAAAGGGATTCCTCCGCGATGTCTCGTCGTCGCCCGCTCGTTCTCGTCGACGCCAGGTCGACCCGCACTCAACGCGGCTCGACTCGGCTTGAGCTTCGTGCTCGGAATCGGCGCCGGTGCGTCGATCACGTACGTGTACACGCGACGATCGGTCGACGGAGACACCAGAACAAACAATGACGACGCAGTCATCGTGCCCGCGACGACGACACAGCGCGAGTACGTAGAGCACGACGCGCTCAAGTACGGTTGGCCGTTGGACGTCGGTTCGCAAATCCAATCGAAGTCGTCGTACGCGCACGCGTTCGATGGACGCACTCGCAACCCGCGATGGGTGATGGAAAAGCTGACTCCAGAGACGCTCGATGGTCCGGGCACTCGGAAAAAGTCGGAATTCTACGAGGATGAATCCACATCTTGGAAACACCGCGCCCGCCTTGACGACTTTCGCGGAAGCGGCTACGACAGGGGCCACCTCGTGGCAGCCGCGAATCAGAAGCGGACGCAAGACGACATGGACGCCACGTTTTCATTGGCAAACATATCACCTCAAGTTGGGCCAGGATTTAATAGGGATTATTGGGCAAAATTAGAACAGTTTGTCCGCGACGTGGCCGGGAACGAAAAGTCGCGGGCGACATACGTCGCTACGGGGCCTTTATTCCTACCGAGTCGAAGAGATAGTTTCGACACCGCGACGTCTAGCGTCGCGACGAAGTCACAATTGCGCGTGCAAGGAGGATTACCTAAACCGACGGAATGGGAAATGAAGTATCCAATGTTGGGCGAGCCGCCCGCGATGGTGGCGGTGCCGACGCATTTCTTTAAAGTGCTCCTTGTGGAAGGTACAGATTCGAAAGTCTCGTGTGCGGCGTTCGTGCTTCCGAATGCGCCGATACCAAAAGATGTATCATTGAGGCGATTCGTCGTGCCTCTCACAGACTTGGAAGTAGTTAGCGGTTTAGAATTTTTCAAGCGCGGCTTGGCTGGAGAGGCGCGCGTCAAGTACGATAGAGCAGAACGATCTTTCCTCGCAGGGACGGCGAGAGAGTTACCGGGCGCGGGTAAAATTCCAAGTCTGCCGCCTGCGAATCTTGCCGCGCGCGCGGATCGCCACAACGCACACGGTGGCGGAACGAATCGCACGAAATGGGCGAGCGTAGAACATCTCTGTTCGCACACGAGTTGCGAGTTAGCGAAGGGCAAATGGGATAAGATTAATTGAAAGCGAATTTGAAATCGATTGTATTGCATAATAATGTACTGCATCATGACGACAAACGGTAATAGCACACATCTAGATGTAACGTCCGAAGCATCGTCGAATCGCCTCCTTAGCAGAAGTCACTCTCCGGGAAGGTGTCGAGGAAGAGGAGTTCGGAGTACGTGGCGAGAGTCCAGTCCTCCGGCGGGCATCGAGCTTCGAAGTCATCAATCATTTCACGGATGGAAACCATGGTCTCCAAGCGCATGGTGCGCGCCATTTGCGCAGCCTTGTGCTCGTCGGATTCCATCGTGGCGTGAACTTGAGACACGCAACCCTTGAGGGTCTTGACGGCGTCGGCGAGCTTCTTCGGGTTGCCCAAGTCAGCCTTCTTCACGGACGGTATGACGTGTTGGTTGATCATGTCAATCATCGTCAACGCTTCCATCTCGACTTGGCCGATGTAGTGGCCGAGGAGAACAGACTTGCGCGCCGTGCATTCCTGGGCGGAGAAAATGCCCATCTTTTCAAAGAGTTCGACGTTCTTGGCGCTGTCGAGTTCGTTGATGGCGTCGCAGCCGGCGTCGATGCGCCACACGCCGCGCTTGACGGCCTCATCCGGCCATTCCGGATCATAACCGTTACCGTTGAACACGCACTTGTCGTGCGCCTTCAACAAATCTTGCGCGATAGTGAGCGGTTGCTCACCCGCCTCGAGGCGGTCGGCAACAATCTTGAACGCCTCGGCGGCGATGGTGTTCAAGACAGTGTTGACGAGGGACACGTTTTGAGAAGAACCGGCGGCGCGGAACTCGAAACGGTTACCACCGTACGGGAACGGGGAAGTACGGTTACGATCTTCCGCCGGGACTTGGATGGACGGGATCGTGTCGGTGCCGAATTGAAGCGGCTTCTTCGCCGGCGCGTAGGTGCCGAGAGAGCCCTCCTTGACCGTGTTCAAGAACTCGGTGAGGGACGGGCCAAGGTAGGTGGACATGACAGCCGGCGGCGCCTCCATGGCACCAAGACGGAAGTCGTTGCCCGGGGACGCGATCGCGAGGCGCATCAAGTCGCCGTGCTTGTCAATGGCGGAGACCATGGCGGCCATAACGAGCGGGAAAATTTCTGAGTTGCCGGTGACGGAGTTGACTTGCTTCGGGTTCATCAAGTTGAGGCCGTCGGAAGTACCGATGGACCAGTTGTTGTGCTTACCGGAACCGTTGATGCCAGCGAACGGCTTTTCTTGGAGAAGCGCCGCGAGGCCATGCTCGGAGGCAACTTCCTCGATGATTTGCATAATCATCAAGTTTTGGTCGACTTGGTTGATGGCGTTGCCAAACATCGGAGCGAACTCGTATTGGTTCGGCGCGACTTCACGGTGACGCGTCTTCAAAGGAATGCCGAGCTTGAAGCATTCTTGCTGGATTTGACGCATGCACTCGAAGGCGGCGGTGGCGCGGGAGATCGGAGCCATGTAGTGATCGCTCATCTCTTGGCCGCGCGGCGGAATCTTACCGGTGATGGTGCGGCCAGTGAATTGAAGATCCGGGCGGCGGTAGAACGCGTGGCGTGGAACCAAGAAGATTTCTTGTTCCAAACCAATGTTGGCGTACACGGACGCGGCACCGACGTCGTACTTCATCGCCTTGAGCATACGCTTGGTTTGCTTGTCCAAGGCGGAGGTGGCGCGGTGAAGCGGCGTCTTCTCATCGAGGGCATCGCCGTTGTAGGACACGAACGCAGCCGGGATGAAGACGGTGTCTTCGCGAAGGAAGATCGGCGAGGACGGGTCGAGGGAAAGGTAACCACCGGCCGTGTGCGTGGCGCGCATGCCGCCGTTCGGGTAGGAGGAACCATCCGTCTCGCCTTGAAGGAGTTGCTCGCCCGAGAAGGAGTAGTACGGGGTACCATCCGCCGCGAAATCCATCATAGACTGGTGCACTTGACCAGAGTTACCGTGACGGACACCGGAGGAGCCCATCGGCTGGAACCAGTGGCAGTACACGGACGCGCCGTTCTCGACGGCCCAGTCGAGCACCGCCTTGGCGACGACGTCAGCCTTCAACTCAGACTTGACCCAGTCTTGATCCTCGAGCAACTTGGCGCTCTCGCCGTACTTGCTCAAGTACTTCTCCGCGACCGCACCACGAAAGCACGCCGCACCGTACCCCTCCGTCGTGGCCGGAGCCGCGCTCATCGCGAGCATCGCGTTCGTCTCGACGCCGCGCGCCCCTCTCGTCGCGCGCGCCTGCTTCGCGCCGCGGCGAAGCGCACCGCTCTTCGGCGCCAAGCTCACTTTTTGACTCAACATGGACTACGCGCGCGCGCGCATCACGCACACTCGTCAGTCATCGCGCGCGTCGCCCGCGTCGCCCGCCCACCCCCGCGAGCCCTCTCGTCGACAACCCTCTCGTCGCACCACCGCGCGCGCCGTGCGCCGCGCCCACGCCTCGCGCGCCACGCACGCCACGCGTCGCTCGACGATCGACGTCTTCTCGCATCGCCTCTCGCGCACCTGCATCTCTCTTCTCGTCGAACGCGCCGGTGTGACGCGCGCGCGTCGATCGACGCGTCCACGTCGAGGTCGAGCGCGCGGACGCGCCCCCACCCCACCGGCGACGTGTCGACCGCACGAAAAGACGCCAAGGGGTATCCGTCGAGTCACGACCGGTGAATGGGACCACTCCCGACGACACACAAAGGATGGTGTGGGCGCACACTTCGAGTCGCGATCGGTCGAAGAGTCCATCCATGGCTGGGAAAATGCACTGGAACGCGGTCGATCGGACATTCGGCGCGAGACGATCGATCGCGTCGATTCGATTCGAGTCGTCGATTCGAGTCGTCGTCGTCGAGTCGAGGGTGGATGTTTTTTATAGACGACGCGATCGATCGACGCGACGATCCTTGACGCGATCGAGCGAGACGACGATCGGGACGGGGATTCATTCGACTCGAATGCCGCGATCGTCGTCGTCGTCGGCGCGCCGGGCGAGATCGTCGAGACGGCGCGTCGCGAGGCGTGTGACGACGACGTGTTGCGAGAGTTACGTCTCGGCGGTGGAGAAGCGGTGCGTCGAGTGCGCGGTGAAGCGCGCGCGAGAGGTGCGCGACGTCTGTCGCGCGGTGCACGCGTCGAGGGCGGATGACGTGGCGTTTTTCACGCGCGTCGACGCGTCGTCGTCTGATTTTTGGGGGGAGAACGCGGGCGTGCTCGTCAAGGCTGTGGCGGCGAATTCGAGCGCGCCCGCGCTTCGGTGGGTTTTTGAAGAGTCTTCGCGCAAGGCGGAGGCGGAGGCCTACGTCAAGGGTCACGGGTCGACCGTGTTGCGAATTTCGTGCGTGTTGTACGACCGGAAAAGGGACGACGACGTGGAACGTTTCAAATATCTCTTTGAGCGTTTAGGACTTCGAAAGCTGTTCAACGACGTGTGTTTTGAGATTTTGATCGGCTTGGAATTTTCGCTCCCAAACGCCGAGCGCAAGGATGTCGTCGAGAGGCAGTGCGCGGTGTTGACGTATTTGCACGAAGAGCAAGACTTTGAGTTTGACCAACATCATTTGTGTATGGCGAGCAAGCACAACGACTGCGTCGAAGCGATCGAATACATGTACAACAACGGAGCGGCGCCGGTGCCCGAGTGCGCTCTTCGACACGCGTTCAAGTTTTTAAACGTGAAATCGGCGACCTTTTATATCGAAAAGTGCGGCTGCGACGTCAACTTGAGGCAGCAGTACATGCTATTGAATGAACTCTGGAAAGATGACGATATGTTCGAGGAGTACGCGAAACGCGTGTACAGCGGATCGCACAGAGATTACCTCGAATTCGGTTTCGAGGAGGTCCGCGACGTCGTCTCCGTGAAGATTGTCTCCATGATGGCGGCGATACGCGACATGCTGAAAACGGAGGACGAGCGCGAGTCCCTCGTCGTTCGAGAACTCATGAGTCTCGTAGACGAGCATAAACAGAATTTTACTGAGAGCAAATATTTGGACATTTGCGCGTTTTTGAAAAAGAAGCACGATATTTTGCACGCTTCCGAAGCTCTGCCGTGGACTCAAATCTAACGGTGATTATCGCGATTATCGCGGAGAAAATCGATGCATCAAGACGCACGCGACTACACATGACGAACTATGCTCAATCGCGAAATCGTGCCTAGAAGAAAAAATGTCATTAAATGGAGATTTACATCATCGTCTTACCCTACGACCTCGCTCGTTTCTCGAGATCGGTCTTCTGACTATTCTGCGCGCAGGCTTGTGCACACTCGTACACTGCAAGGGGAAGGCCGGGAAAAGTCATGGTGACGTACGCGGCGAAGATTGCACGACGTTGATCCCTCGAGAGACGTCGAACTGGTATTTCCGCCGTCAAGCCGAAAGGAAGTTGCGACTCATCGCCATCGGCGGCGGCGAGGAGCTTTTGCACAATCGGAGCGAGTTCCTTATTCGTCTCTGGAGGATGCTCGTACGCGTTGCGGCAGAAGCGTAATAAATCAGCGAATCCACTTCCGTAAGGCTTGGTACTATTTTCGCCCTGTGTTTTCGTGGGTTTGACGGAACTTTCGGATACTTTGGATTGATGCGTATCGGTGCCCGTGGTCCCGTCGGTGTTGCGTTGCGCAAAGTTGCACACGCGCGCTATGAGTGCTGGCTCCATCTGCGATTGCCAATCCTGAAGATCCATTGATACCGCCGCGAGGAGCGCACCTCGTTCACTGTCACCTCCTAGCAACGCTTTCGTGTTCACACTTTGAAGAACACTCGTGAGGCTCGTTTGCATTTTCGCCGAATTCGCGTGAAGTGCGCTCAATTTTTCCAACGCTGTGGTGTCATCCCAAAGAAGCGGATGGTTGAGAACGCCCCATGCCGCTGGTCGAGACGCAGGGTTCGGAGAAAGCATCGCGGCCAATAGGTGACGGGCCTCGATTGCCCTTCGAGGTGGCAATGAGTTGCCGCTCATCAATTTCTGTAGATTGTATCGCCCGTTCAAGATTTCGTCGTCGCTCGGCTTCACCCTCGGATCTTCGCCGAAAGGTGAGTTGAAACCGGTGAGTACGTAGAAGAAAACGACACCCATCGCCCAAATGTCAGCGGCGGGCGTCAACGGGCGTCCGGCGATGATCTCGGGCGCTCGACCGGCTAGAACAATCGAGACGCCATACTTGTTGAACGTACCCAACGAATACTGATCGATGTCGCCTTCTTCTTTGCGGAGGCAGACGCCCAGGCCAACATCTGCAATCTTGACTTGACCGTTTGAAGTCACGAGTAAGTTTTCAGGTTTGAGATCGTTGTGCGTGATGCATCCTTGCGGCTTTTCGTCGTCATGCAACCACGAGATACCTTCCGCGATGCCTCTGAGTAATTTGATGCGCTTATGTGCGGTGAGATTTGGTTGCCTCGCGATGTGCTCTCGCAAGGATTCAGGACACAACTCTTGAGCTATGAACACGTTCGAACTCGTGATACCCCAGCAGTGAAAGAATGGCACCAACGGCGATTGGTTTAGAGCCGTCATCAGCTCGACCTCACGTTCGACGAGCTGTACTAAATCACGTCCTTTCTCTCCGGGAGGTCTCGCGATGCGTTTCACCGCAACGGCGTGGCGAGCTCGCGAGGTGTGCCTAACGTATCCTCGAAACACATACGTCCCCGCACTTCCAACGCCGATTACTTCTTCTTCATTGTAGATGATACTCTCTCCGACACGTCGCCAACCACTCGTCGCCTCGGAAGAATCCGTCGTCATCTCACCGACTCCATCTTCGTCCGGAACAGCGTTCGCCCAAGCAACTTGAGCTTCGTTTGTTTCTATATCCTCGCTGTCATCAACGCTGGAAACGGCGTCAACCTCTGCCGACTCAAACATGGGAGCGCGCACGCCGTCGCTGCGGCCAGAAAACTGCACGGCTCGTTGCTTTGAAACCGTATTCGACGCCTTCGGAGCATTCGTTTTCGTTTGTTTCACCATGCCACTCGCAGCATTTGCCATGCGCTGTATTTGTTCGTGCTCAGCTTGCGTGATGTCTAAACTTTCTCTCAGAGTTAGAAGCATCTGTGCGCTCTCTGGAGTCACCGTCCCCGTGGCCCACGCCACTTTACTCGCCGCAAAGTAAGCGCGCAAGCGCTGATCGCCCCCTTCGAGCGCGGACTCTGCTTCGAGTTCACTCAGAACTGTCTTCGCCCTACGCATGTCGACATCAGATGAGTCGGGATCTTGCTGTGATTCCTCGATCGCGAGTCGAAGCTCGGTTTTGCTTCGACTCAAAATAGCGGTCTCTAGGCGCTCGAGGCGGCGCCATCGAACCAAGACACGTTCTGCCTTGTCTATGAGTTTATCGAGCTGCCACGGCCACGCCGAAGATCGGGCTTGCGTGAGGGCGTCTTCCAGCTCCTTGACGTCTTCAGACGTGATGCCGCCGACGGCTCGATCGATACCATCCACTGAAGGAGTCATCGCTTCGATGAGAGCCGCGCGCGCATTGTCCATATTTTGCAGCGCCGTCGCTCTACTCTGCACACGGCTCACGAGAGTATTCAGCTTTGCGGCGCCTTCTTGCGTCAGAGGCGGACCGTTTGAAGCCAACTTAGCCGCCTGAAGTAGCAAGGCTTCTAATCGAGGTACGGCTTCGACGCTGCGGCTTGACTCGTCCGCCAAAGCAGCCCGCAACTCTCCTTCAAGCGTCGCCGCTCTCAGCGCCCGTTCAGCTCCAATCACAGCTGCCGTGAGCGCGCTGCGAGCGTTCTTCTTTTTCTTGCTGTCGTCACCAGTTGAAACGGACTCTATCGCTGCAGCGAATGGATCTGGATCGTACGACATGGACGCTGCCGTGTCATCCTCGCTTTCGTCGAGGTCATCCACGCTCGCGCGGACATCCTCGGCGTAATCCGAATTTGCTAAAAATTGCTCAGCGCGAGCGTAAGTTGCTTGGAGCGCCTGGACATCCATCGGTACCTGCAAGCACGCTGCACGAAGCGCATTTGCGAGCGCCAGTTCTTCCGCCGCGCTCGCCTTACCACGGATATCTTGCATGAGCTTCTCGCCTTCGTTCGACATGGCGCCGAGTGACCGTGCTTCGTTCACCGTTTCCTCCAAGACGACGAGCGCCCGACCCTGAGGGTCAGCCTGAGCAGCCTCGAACGCGCGCAACACATTCTTCCTCGCCTCGACGCGTTTCACGGATCGACCGAGCAGGATCTTCGTCCGTCCCTCCATGAGCGTCTTCAGTCTATCTTTTTCAGAGCTACGGGGACGTCCAGACGTGACCGAAATCGCAAGAGAGCTGTCCAACCACAACGTGAGCTGCACAAACGGCACGCCCTTCTCGAGTAATAACTCCACCGTGTTGACCATGGCCTCTCCGTCGGACTCTGTTGCCTCCTCGTCCCCAGGCGCAGAAATATTTACCAGGAGCACGAGCTTCTTGTGCCCTTTTCGTCGCGGGGCGCACACGTCGCTCGCGAGATCTTCCCACAGTCCGTCTCTCGAATATTTCACGAACTCGTACGGATTATTCGGCCATAACCGTTCAAACGTTGTCATGAGATCTCCAATCTGCGGCGAATCCGGCAATAGGACGTACACCTTGCTCTTCACCGCGGAATCTTCGCCCGCGCTCGTTCCGATTCGCATCCCCCCCGCCGCCGCCAAAGCGCTCGTCGCCATCAAAATCGTTCGTAACGTCATCGCCGTCGTCGGCTGCGACCATTTATCCCACACCGGCAATTCGACGGGCATGACGGCGCTCTCGCTTCCCGGGTTTTCCACGCTCCTTCCCGCCGCCAGTTCCTTCGTCGAGGTCGGAAAATTAGTCGTCGCTCTCAACGCGGGCACCGGCACGTGCATCGCCACGCTCGGTGTCTCCCCGACGACGAGTTTATCGGCCGGAAAGCTCGTCACTTCGCTCACGATGACATCCGTCACCTCCTTCATCACCAGCGTCGCCGACGTCTCGCCGCCCAAGTGCCATCGCACCACCGCCTCCAGGGCGTCCAGCTTGGACGTCGGCGTCACCGTCGGCGGCGCGGGCGCCTGATACACCGTCACCAGCGACGACGCGCGTCTCACGAATCCCTCGATCGGCGCCATCCAGTCTTGTTCGTCCCTCGCCTCGACATCGCGCGCGTTTCCGCCGCCGTCCGCTCCTTTCCCTCGAGCGCGCGCGGACGTCGACACGACCCGTCCCCGCCGTCCCGCCGTCGAGCACGACGCGCGCGTGTGCGAGCGCGCGCGAGCGCTCGACGCGCACGCCATCTCGCTCGCCCTCGCGCCCTCGCGCCCGTGAGTCGCGTCGAGCGCGCGCGAGTGCCGCGCGAGACGACGTCCTCGGCGGTTGAGTCGCCCTCACACCGCGACATCATGTCGGCGAGGCGGGCGGCGACGCGCGCGCTCGCGCGAGTCGCGCGAGTCGGCGCGCGAGCGAACGAGTGCGCGACGGTGCGTGCGGACGACGCGACGCGCGACGCGGCGAAGACGCGACGGTGGAGAAGCGCGAAGACGACGGCGGACGCGATCGAACCCGTGTTTGTGTTGTGATCTCATCCGCGACGCGAGACTGACGAGGAGCGACGACGCGCAGGAGAGCGCGCTCGTAAAGACGGCGGCGATGGATGTCTGCGCGCGAGGAGCGTCGGCGTCGGCGCCGCGGGCAGGGCGAATGGCGAAGATGGCGACGTTCGCGACGACGACGTTGGCGAGTGCGGCGCTGGCAACATCGGCGACGTCGGCAGCGTGCATGGGCGCGGGCGAGAGTAAGGGTGGCGTCGCGAGCGACGACGCGAAATCCGCGCCGACGGGTTCCGGAGCGACGCCGACGGTGGTGTTCGTGCTCGGAGGTCCGGGCGCTGGTAAGGGCACGCAGTGCGCGAACATCGTGCGGGACTTTGAGTTCGTGCACCTGTCCGCGGGCGACTTGCTTCGCGCGCACATGAAGAGTGGAAGCAAGGACGGTAACATGGTGGCCGAGATGATCAAACAAGGACAAATCGTGCCGAGCGAGGTCACCGTTAACTTGCTGTTGGACGCCATGCGCGAGAGCGGGAAGGACCGGTTTTTGATCGACGGTTTCCCGAGAAACAAGGAAAACCGCGACGCCTGGGAAACGACGGCGGGATACGACTGCGATTTTGTCTTGTTCTTTGATTGCCCGGAGGACGTCATGACCAAACGTTTGCTCGGTCGCAACGAGGGTCGCACCGACGATAACATCGAAACCATCAAGAAGCGCTTCAAAACGTTCCGCGAGAGCTCGATGCCCGTCATAGATTATTATTCCAAGTTGAACAAGGTGTGCTCAGTCAACAGTGATCAAAAGCCGGACGACGTCTATGCGCAAACGCGTCAATATTTCGCCAAGTTTACCTAAGGAAGGAAGTGGCATGCTGTTGGTATTATTGCCGCGCTTTGAAATATTACATGAGCCGTCGGAATCATTCCTCCGGGCGCTCGCGTCTCGCTGAGAACCCGGTAGTTCCAAGTCTCTCTCTATTCGCTTTTTCAACCTCGGGGTCGAACGCAATCGTCATGTTTTGTGGATCGACGTCTTCTTCATGTAAGGACTGTTCCCATCTCTTATCCGCGCCCTTCGGCAACGTCCATCCGGAAGCGATGAATTTGCGCAATTCCGGACCATCAAACATCTTTTGCAGACGACCACGGCCCTCCTCGGGTAATGGTTGGTCTGAACCCTCCCGTTCATTCAATTTGGTGAGGAATTCGGCACGTTTTTGCCAACTTTTAGCGAGTTCAGACTGCGCAGAGATCTCTCGCGCAAACCGATTTTGCGCGCGAGTGTCAAAAGCGGATAAAAGTTCGATTTCTGACTTGAGCGCGGCGATTTCCATATCTTTCGAAGTTGAAGCCGTTTTGAGCTCTTCAAATTTATCCTTCATCTCGGACATGACGATTTGCATTTTCTTTTCTCCCGCTGCCTGAATGTCTTCAGCTTGTGAGATGCTTTCCTTGACTTTTCTTTTCGTGATTTTCTCCAATGCTTCTACCTCGGACTTGTAGTCGATCGATCTTTTCGCGTTTTCTGATGCCAACGCGCGCAGGCTCTCAATTTCTACGGTTTGAGAGGCGATCTGCTCCTGAAGCTGAACGATGAGTTCCGTCGCTTTCGTCTTGGCTTCAGTCATTGCTGCAAATTCCTGAAGGATTTCATTCTGTCGATACAATTGAGACTCAGCGTTTTCAGCGCGAACCACAGCGGCTGCGATCAAACTTTCACTCGTTTTTTGCTGCTCTTCGGCACGTTTCTCAGCCGCGCGTTGGGCTTTGAAGGCGGTGTCGACTGCGAGTGCAGCCGAATCTTGCACACTCTTCACTCTAGTATTCACCGTTTTGTCCATCTGAACGATCTTGGACTCCGCTAACGTGGCCCGAGCGATCGCAGACGTCATACGAGCACCCATCTCATCTTGGGAGCTCGTGAGCATGCGGATTTCCTGCTCCTTGTCGGTGAGTGCGTTCGCCACCTTGTCCCTCTCTTCGCGCATAGAGTCAAAACTGGCCGTGTACTCAAGCAAAGAACTATTCTGTTCTTGCAATGCAGCGACATTCATCTCGAGGGCGTCTATCTTTTGCTGTTGAGCTTTCATCATCTTTTCGTGTGCATCTGTCAGCAATGTATTTTGCTTGATCGCCTCGGCCTCGACAGTTGCCTTCAGTTGGTCGATGACCTTCGCCGCAGTGCTTGCCTGTTGTGTCGCAAATCGCTGAGCTTTATCAGCCTCTTTGCGTAATGTGTCGATTCTTTTCTTGGTTTCAGACTCGATGGACTTGCGCACTCTAGATTCGATTTCCTTTTCCACTTCGCGATACATGTCAGCGCGCCCCGATTCCAAGTTCTCCTCCGCCTTGACCTTGACGCGCTCAATCTCTATTCGAAGCGCCACGTTTTCCGCGCGAACCGCCTCGATCGTTTGCGTCAATGCGCGTTCGAGTTGCTTCTTGTCCATCATCGTTTGGTCTAACAACGCTGAGAGTGCCTTATTTCTCCTCTCGAGCCCGGCGGACTCGTCTTCAACCGCCACGGCCTTTCGAGCTTCGCCGATTTCGTTCACCGTTTGTTGTTCCCACGCCTCGTCCATCGCCGCCGCATCCATCGGTTCTCGCGACGCCGTGTCCGCCGCGTCCTCTAACGAGCTCGACATCACGAAGCGTCCTCGCCTCGTCTCCTCCGGTCGGTCGACGAGTCCCGGAGCTGCTCGCCTCGTCCCGCGTCTCGCCCGGCGCTCATCCGCTCTCACCCTTCCTCTCGCCGTCCATCCCGCGCGCGCCGCGCGCGCGACGACACCGCTCATGGCTCTCGTCGCGACGATCCGCGCGCACCGCGACGAAATACGACGATCTCGTCGACGCGACGCGCGATGATCGCCTCAGTGCGAAAAAAGCGCAAGATCGAACAAAATTCAAGCCGAGTCGAGGCGTCGCGTTCGACGACGCTTCGAGATGGAGAGCTCGAAAAACGAAGACGAGAACGCGGTGAACGTCTCGAATGTCGTCGACGAACGCGAGCTCGTCGACGAGATCCTCGCGCGACGGCGTTTGACGACCCTCGAGAGGGAGAGGCTCTGCATTTCACTCCAGCCTGGAGGGGGTCGCTTGAGTCGGGAACCGCTATCGACGAACAGGCGAAAGTTGCTCGAAAAGCTGGTTAAAAATATTGTCAACCGGCGGGGCGCGGCGCGGCGCGGCGCGGAACTCGGGAAAAGTATACGAATGTGCGTCGTTAACAACGTGTAAGCGCGAGCGTTGGACGGGGGAGATTGCCGCTAGACGCGTTCCAAAGCGGCGGGACGCGTCGGCGGCTTTGCCAGCGGGTCTCTTCATACGACCTGCGAGACGAGACGACGTTCAACGTCAGTGCTACGCATCGCTCGCGCGAAAAGAATTGGCGAAGAGTCTGTGGCGGTGTCGAGGGTGCGGGCGGGTGGTGACTGCGAGAGCCGATGGTTGATGGAGCCGGCGAAGGCGTTCGCGTCGCGCGAGCGGAGAGCGAGCGCTCCGAGCTCGGCATCGACGTCTCCTATTGTCGGGCGGCGAAGAAATTCATCACGCGTCCGAACACATCCGACACGATGTAAAGTCCGAGCAACATCACCACCGGCGATCGCAGCATTCCCGAGGCGCTCGAGACGACGTCGCCGTCCACTACCTTGGCTTCCTCGGCGTCTTCGTTCTCCTTGACGTATTTCACCGAGATGGAGTTCACGCAGTGTCGCTCCATCGTCGCCGAAAACCCTTCGTTTTCGAAAACGTGTCCCAAGTGTCCATCGCACCCCGCGCACATGATCTCCACTCGACGCATGCCGAACGAGTTATCGACCTCCGTCTTCACCGCCCCCGCGTAGCACTTGTCGAACGCCGGCCAACCGCAACCGCTGTCAAACTTCGCCTTGGCGCTGTACAGCGGCGTCCCGCATCCTCTGCACACGAAGTGTCCCTCGGACGGATAGAACTTGTCGTATTCTCCCGTGCGCGCCGGTTCCGTGCCCTTTTTACGGAGCACTTGAAACTCTTGCGCGTTGAGCTCCTTTTTCCAATCGGCGTCCGATTTTTCGACGCGCGCCACGTCGACGCGGCGTCCAGACATAGCGACGACGCTCGAACGACGCGCGGTGGTTTTGCGCGCGGTGGTTTTCGCGACGACGGCGCTCGGTCGCACCGCGGCGAGCATTCCAAGCCGAGGCCCAAAGTGAGGATGACGTCGTGCAGATCGGGTCGTTTCACCGGGTCGACGACGGAGGAATGGCGCGTCGCGCGCGTCGATTTACACGTGCCCGAGGGCGATCACTAGGATGTAAAACGCGAAGAAGAGCGCGAGGCGAGCGCCGCGCGAGGCGCTGTGGTAGTACACGCACGCTTCGACCGAAGACGATCCAGCGGTGCTGTTGAAGTGGTAGAGGGGACACCGTTCGCAGAAATCGACAGAGACGGCGGCGGTGACGATGCCGTAGGTTCCCTCGGGACAAAGGGTGCAGTTGACGTTGCCCTTGACGTCGCTGTACGAGCCAGAGGCGCACGGCGCGCAAGACGACAAACCACCCGCGGAGGATGTTCCGAGCGGACATTGCAGGCACACGGACGAGTCGCCGGTCGACGCGCCTTCGACGATGCCGTACGTACCCGCCGCGCAAGGCTTGCACACGGATAAACCTTCGACGTCGGCGTACGTTCCGGCGGGACACGGGTCGCACGATTGCGCACCGATGATGTCGGAGTAGGTACCGCTCGCGCAATCGAGGCACACGTCGACGGATGTGCCCCCGATCGCGACACCGTACGTGCCGCTGGGACAACCGGTGCAGAATTCCAAACCTCGTTCAGCCGCGTACGTACCGGCGTCGCACTCTGAACAACTCACCGACGCAATGGGCGCGTACGAGCCAAGCTCACAGGGTAAACAATTATCTGCCGACGTGCTGCCCTCTTGAATAGAGAAAGTCCCTGCTGGACAGTCGAAGCACGCCCTCGACGCGGTGGTGTTTGAGTACGTGCCCGCGGCGCAATCGAAACACGCTTCCAATCCCTCTACATCGCCGAACGTCCCCACCGCGCAAGGCTGCATGTTCACTTTGGACGTCGCTCCTTCCTCTGGTAGGAAGTAACCTGCGTCAGCTGGTTTACATTCCACCATGCCCTCTTCGTCTGAATACGTTCCCGCCTGGCAGAGGGAACACTCGACACTCTGTGGCGCAGCGGCGTACGAGCCGGGCGGACACGGTATGCAGGAACTTTGAGAGTCTGAGCCTTCGACGTCCGAATACGTACCGGCTGGGCAGGGTGTACACTGCTCTGCCGCCTTTGTGTCGGAATAAGTTCCCGGTGCACACAGCTCGCACGCAGAACTTCCCTCGTTCGATGCCGTGGACCCCTCCGCGCATTCGAGGCAGTTGCCAAGACTTTGACTTCCTGTGGCACTCGACGCCGTCCCGCGTGGACAAAGGCTACACGAATCTTGTCCCAGCTTGTCGTTGTAAGTACCAGCAGCGCACAAGTTGCATTCTGTGTTTCCTTCTCCGGCCGCATACTCCCCTAGAGGACACTGCGTGCAAAACGCCACATCCGTGGCACCGGTCGTGTTGAGATACGTACCCTTTGGACATAAATCGCACTCACTTTGCGATGCTAACGCTTGATACGTGCCGGCTTCGCAGGGTTGGCACTGTTCTCCCTCCATCGAGTATGAACCGGATTGACACGGTTGACAGTTGTCCACTGAATCTGACCCGTACTGTAAAGAATAGGTCCCAGCGCCGCAAGGTGTGCAAACCGACGTGTCAGGGCGATCTGCCGCACCATACGTGCCTTTCTCGCACTGAATACATTCGCCCATGCCATCAAACGGTGCATAGAAGCCCGCACCACATTTGACGCAGTCTTCAAGACTGGTGGCGCCGAGACTGTTGGTCACAGTGCCCTTTGGGCACGGTTTGCAGGTATCCTGTCCGATCCCGTCCTGATAAGTACCGCGCGCGCATCTTAAACAGGCATTCACAGATCCAGCGATGGCGGAATACCTGCCAGCGGGACACGATTCACAAGCAAAGTCTATACTCGCTTTATTCGCAGGCGATATAATACCCGTGTACCCGATCGGACATTTCGTACACTCACTCACGCCGGCTCGATCCGAGTACGAACCATCCGGGCACGGCTGACATTCTCCCTGTCCCGCAGATGCGCCAAACTCTCCGGGTTCGCACGGTATACAATCCGTCGATGACGTCATGATGGCATCGTCAGATGCGTTACCCTTTGTTCCCGCTGGACACGGCGAGCATTTAATGGCGCCAACCGTCGAATAAAAGCCAAGACTACACTTCGTACAGGTCTGTGCTCCTGGAAAAGTCGACTCTGTTCCTACTGGACAAGGCGCGCAGCTCGAAGAGTTCGAGGTATCTGCAAATCTTCCAGGCGGACATGGCACACAATCCGTGCTGCGCGTGGCACCCGTCTCTCCGTTGAACGTGCCCGGGGGACACGACGTACATTCGCTTTTTCCAGTCAATTCTTGGTACGATCCAGCTGCGCATGGCGTACACTGAGAGCTCGCCGAAACTGCGCTAAATGTACCTTTAGGGCAGTTTGCACAAAAGTTGCGCGAATATGCACCTTCGAATGGAATGAACGTACCTCGGTCGCAGCTCTGACACGTGGTGAGTCCGGTGGTTCCTGCGTACGTACCAAATGCACACAATTTACACGTCGAACTACCCGGTCGATCTTGATAATGACCGAGAGGACACGAGTTACATGAAAACGAAGTGAAGTCGTTCGTGTATGTACCTGCGAGACACTCCACGCATTCTCCCGTCGTCTTGTCTCGTGCGTTTCCGACTGAACAGGATACGCGAAGCGCCAGGGTGGTAGAACCAGCAGCGGCAACCATCTGTACTTGTTGCACATCTGCGACAATCACAGGTGTTGCGACGTATGATACTTCCCCGTAAAGACCAACCGCCGCCGCTGAGAGATATCCTTCCTTGAAAGGCCGAGAAACGCCCATGACTAATGCTTCAAATTCGGCGTTCGATCCGCCTGTTCGACCGCTCATGTCCACTACGCTTGCAAATCGGGTAAACAAACTCGCGTTGACATCACTTTGTGTCGCACTACCGTAATCAGCAAGTAAACGCCGTCTGCCAGATGATGCCGTAGTGTTACTCCAACCTCGTAGAGTGAGCGTGTCGCCGCAACTCGCTGAATTCATTTCCAGTCCGAGCTGACCGTACTCATTCGAGCCCCACGTGAAAACTTCACCGTAATCACTCACAGCTACCGTGTGGGATCGCCCACATGATATCCACTGAATTCGCACGTTCTTATCGGATAGTGCGCTCACCTTCGTGGGCATCAACCGATTTGCGCGATCGCCGTGTCCGAGTTGGCCGAACGTATTCAACCCCCACGTGTAAACTTCACCATTCGACGCGATAGCGGCGGCGTGGAATTCACCGGCGTCTATGAAGACAATTTTCACATCTCTTAGTGCCTCGACCAGTTGTGGTCGCGTAGCGCGAAAAGGATCACCGGCGTTCGAGCCCAAACCAAGCTGTCCACTTTCTCCGATTCCCCATGAATACACCTGACCACTTACTGTGGTCGTATTGTCGGATGCGATGGCCATCGAGTAGCGTGCGTTTGCAGCAACCGCAGAGAACGTGACATTGGTTGCCATCCTTTGCGGTGAGTCCGTTGATGGCATCTCTGGCGCAATGTCAGGGACACATCCGCCGTCGCCGTCGCCGTACTTGCTAATCTCGCACGCCTGCAATCCTAATTGACCGTCGTTATTACTCCCCCATGCCCAGATGGAGCCGTCCGAGGTGAGAGCGAGTGTGTGCGCGTTTCCGACCGCTATATCGACGGTTTTCTTCGCCCGAAACCCGTTATTGACGACAAGTTCAGGAACAGTCCGGCTTCTCACGAACGCCTCGGATTTGACGGTCTGTAACATTCCTGGCATCCAACCTCTACCCAGCTGGCCAGATTCGTCGACACCCCACGTGTACACGTATCCCGAATCATCTAGCGCAGCCGCGTGGCCTTCACTCAGAACGAGCTTTCTGACATTTTGGAGTTTGCCCACTCGCGTCGGAATTTTGACGACGCTCGACGCGTTCGCTTGGCTCATGTCCACTCCGAGCAAGCCCTTGGCGTTGAAACCCCAGCCAAAAACGTGTCCGGTTCCAAACTCAACGCCAAGCACTGTTTTATCCGACGTCGCCACGTACGAAAGCTGCTTCACCGTTTCGAAATCGTCATTCGTCGTCGGGTCGGTGACGACATCCGTGTGGCCGAGCGCGAGTTGCGCTAAAGAATTATCGCCCCATCCGTACACGACCGAGCTCGAGTCGTGATACTTTTTAAATTGTCCGTTATTCTCCGCAGCGTCGCCGGTCAAAGGCAGCGTCAACGCCGAATCCCACCAATCCACCGCCTTTGACGTGCAAATACCCTCCGCTCGCGAAATCCACTTTGCCGCGCACGCGGGAACGAACCGTGAAATTTTCGCGTCGTTCACCGTCACGTGAATCTCCACCGTGCTCTCGGCGCTGCAGTTCCCAGCACTATCTATCAATCTATACGTCACATTCGTCACGAACTCTCTCCTCGCGTCCGTCTCGTCGCACGTCAACGAAAATGTTACGTTTCTCCGCCCGGCGTCCAAGCGTCTCGCCGAAACCGTGCCGTTGATCGCCCCCGTGCAATTCGCGTCGCTCACCGTCGGCAACGCCGTACCGGACGCATCTAAAAAGAGCGTCCCACCCGTCGGCGGCGACGAGACGATGAGCACCGACGTCCCGAGCACGCCGTCCTCCGCGTCCGTCCCCGCGAACGTCACCGCCGTCTTCGTCCCTGCCACCGCATCGATGCGCGTCGTGTCCGGCACCGTCGGCGTCGCCGCGCGCGCCGCGACGATGGAAAGAAACGCGCCCAACACCATCCACGCCACCGCGGCGCCGCGCCCGCGCCCGCGCCCGCGGCGCACCGTCATCGCGGACGTCGAGAGTCGTTACGCCTCGCGGTCACCGTCGACGCGTCCCTCGCGTCGCGCGCGCGCCCTCTTCGCGCGCGCGCCGACGATCGCCTCGACGTCGGTGTCTGCTTCGCCCTCGCGCGTCTAACGCGCGCGCGCCATCCATAGACGCGGCGTGCTCTGACGCTATGTCCCCGCGGCTCGCGTTGAGATGAAAAATGAAAAGAAGAGACGCCAACGAAGCGACGAATCGAAATCAAAACGTACAGTACGATGAATGACACCGCGCGTCGCGCGCGCGCGAGAAAAGCCTCTCTCGGTGGTTCGCGATGATGAAACATAAATGGAGAGACGCGGACGACGGCGACGAATCGAATCGAAATCAAACGTACAATAGAATTACACCGCGCGTCGCTCGCGCTCGAAAGAAGCCTCTCTCAGTGTTCGCACCCGGCGATACGACACGACCACGGACACTTGGTCAACATGAATCCCGGGTTTTTCTCGCACTCGCCCGTGTTGGCCCATCCTCTGCACCGGTCGTCGTCGTCGGCGCATCCCGGCGGTCGTTCCGGTTCGGGCGGCGGCGTCCATCTATACGGCGTCGCGTGCACCCACACCGTCGCCGTCCACTTCGTTCCGCGCAAGACGGGACATCCCGTGTGTATGGCGCGATGATCAATGTTCCCATTCGGTTGCACGGACCAAAACATGAGCCCGTCGCCCCTTTTCGGTTTCATCGCCACGCGTCCCGCAGCGCACGGAGACCACGACTCGGCGTCTCGTCTCCATCCATCGATCCACTCACTGTCCGGAAACGCCGTCTCCCCGCCCTCCTCTGGCTCTTCCAAATACAGCAACACCGTCGCCACGCGTTGTCCACCCTCTCTCGACAACTCCTTACCGCTCACCGAACCTTCGTCTCCGACGTCTTCGTGCGCGTCGTACTTTTCGCCCACGTCGTATCGCAACACTTGTAAATCTTCGTTGTGCATCCACGGCAACAGCGTCACCGCGCTGAGTTTCTCATACAGCGCCATCACGACGTCGGACTCTCGCGCTAAAAACGTCTGTTTACTCGTGCGTATGGGATCAATCTTTGATTCTCCCGTGACGCTGTCGATGACGGTGCTTCGTCGCACCGCCGCGCGCGCGCGACCGAGGATCGCATCGCACTCCTCCGGCGTCAATATATTCCTCAGCGCGAACGCGCGCGGGGTCCAGGAGAGCGGCTCGACCGTCGCGGACGATGCGGTCGTGCGGTGGCGTCGCACGGGGACGGTGGCGTCGTCGGCGTCGACATCGGTCGCGATGTCTCGCGGGGAATCTTGAAGACGCCGACGCCGACTCGACGCTCGAGACGCGCGCGACGAGGACGCGACCCACGCGAAGACGCACGCAAGTGCGACGCACGCCACGAGACACGCTCGCGTCGGCGTCGCCGCGCGTCGGCGTCGCCGCACGACGGATGATGATTCGCGTCGATGCGTCAGCATCAATCGGTCGTCGTCGACGAGTGACGACCGAAACGGCACTCGTACGCGCGCGACGCCATGCCGCGCGACGCCGCCGACGACGTGAACGACCGCACCACCGCCACCGCCCCGCTCTCGACGTGTTTTCGTCGCGCGCGCGCGTCGAAACCACCGCGAACGTTTTGTGGATTACCGACCGAACGTCCCGACCGCGAGACGCGCGCGTCGAATGCGACGCCCGACGCGCGTCTCTCGAGCGTCAACGCGCACCGCGAGCGCGTCGTCGACGTTAAGAAACTCTTCCTCGTCGTCAACGGCGCCAAGACGCGGACGACGCGCGGGAAACGCGACGTGGAAAAGGTGGAGACGATGTGTCGTGACCGCGGCGTCGACGTCGTCGTCGCCGAGACGACGCGGGCGGGACACTGCGCGGAGCTCGTTCGAGACGCGGATCTGTCGGACGTGGACGGCGTGGGGGTGATCGGTGGGGATGGGACGTTGCGCGAGGCGGTGGAGGGGTGGACGCGGCGAACGGCGACGGCGACGAAGAAGATACCGATTTTCGCGTTTCCGTGCGGCACAGGGAATAATTTTTGTCGCGACGTGGGCGCGCTGACGGTGGAGGACGCGATGGAGAAAGTGTGCGGTGGACGCGTTCGAGACGTGGACGCGGTGTCGGTGATGGATGGGCGCGGCAACGAGACGGTGTCCATCAACGTCGTGACGTGGGGGATGGCGAGAGACGCCGCGGAGACGGCGGAGGGGATGCGATGGCTGGGACCGGCGCGGTACGACGTCGCGGGATTGTGGCACATTCTCAAGAATAAACGAAACGAGGCGACGATCGGGGTGAGCGACGCGCTCGAGGGATCGATGGAGGAGAAACATCAGGATTATTTGATGATGTTTGCGCAAAACACGCGGTGTAGTGGACGCGCGTTCGCGTTCACGCCGCTCGCGCAGTTGGACGACGGAAAGTTCGACGTTGTCGTGTGCGATAAAGGCAACGCGTTTCACACAAAGTCGTTATTTGACGCGACCAAGACGGGCGGTGGACACGTGGAGGACGCGAAAGTATCGTACGTCAAGGCGAAGCGGTTATCGCTGAAGACGAACGAGGTGGAACGCGTCGGCATCGACGGCGAAGTCACCGTTCCGACGCCCGTGAAGCTCACCGCCATGGAGGGCGCGTGGTGCACCTTTGTCTAGTTTTTTTACGTGTAGTGCTGTGTGTCTTTGAATCTGTGAATTACAAACAAACGCAACGTCTCAGTATTATTATTATTCATCCGTTTTGCACGCACAGAGCCAAGTGTCGTCCTCTTGCGGAAACATCCACCACGATTGGTCGTCCGCCTCTTGCATGCACGTCGTGAATTTCGCCGGATACTCCAATTCGACGTTGCCCGCCGTGATGCTAAATCGAACTTGATGTCGCTCCTTCCAGCGGTAGAAGAGCTTCGGCGCGGGAAGCATCTGGAACACGTGATCGCGGCACTCATCGTTGGTGACGAGGAACGCGTCGTCGCCGGCGTGCACGGCGGCGTAGAGCCAATACCAATCGTCGTTTGAACCGTGCGCGGTGGTGAATAATTCGCCCGCCTTGTCCCACTGTTGCAAAAGTTTCGTATTGTGCGGTTTTCGCGCGGGTCCACCGTCGACGCGTCGTTGGTGTAAGAAAACCATCGAAGGCGCATCGCCCTCTTTCGCGCGCTTGCGAAGCTCCACCAACACTTTTTCAACCTGGTTGAAGTTCATTCCGGATTTGGCAAAGTTTTGATTGTACATGCCGACGTTGGCGCCGTCGATGATGACGTTCATTCCATCCTTCTTCCCGTCCAACCAATTCGTGAAATTATTAAACTCCGACTTTGCCTCGCGCTCGCACGCGAGCTTGGCGATGCCAGAGAGTAGACCCTCGCGTTCTTCGTTCGTTAAACTGATGGCTTTGAGCTGAATGTCGACGTGTTTCTCCTCCATCGCCAACACCGCCCGACCGGCGCCGGCGTCGTCAACGCTCACTTCATCCGCGACGCACCATCCCGGAACGCTCGAAAACCACGTCCGCAGCTCTTCGCACATCTCCTCGCTCGGGCATCGGATTTCCGTGCGCATGCGACGCAACATGAGGAAGCCCGCGTCAAACGCCTCCGCGACTCTGTACGCCTTCAACATGGCCTTAAACTCCAGCTCCGTCGGCAACAACCCATCCTCGCGAAGAGCCGCCTCGACGCTCTCCATTTTCTTCAAGTCCCCACCCCGCGCGCTCGCGTGCAACGCGCACACGTACGAACGCACCTTTGGCTTGATGTTCTTACTCTTCATCGTTCGCACCCACTCCAGCGCGCCGTCCACGTCCCCGTTCGCCGCTCGCACGCGCGCCAACGCCGTGTAACTCATCTCGTTCAGCGCGATACAGTGCTTCTCCATGTACGCCACAACGCCGTCCGCGCACTCCGCCCTCGCGCACTCGGCGCTCGCCAACCCGGAGTCCCACGCGCCCAAACCGCCCGCGCACATGTGCAGCAGCACGTTGCACGTGTGCGGCGGAAGCGTGAACTCGCCGTCCTTTGCCTCGGCATCCTCGAACGTCTTCCACGCGGCGTCGAACTCGTCTCTCTGGCACGCCGCGTCGACCGCGCGTTTGGCCACCGCGGCGGCGCCGAAGGGATCATCGCGTCGTCTATTCTTTCGGCCGCCGCCGCCGCCGGCACCGCCGCCGAACTTGCGTTTGCCGTCGCGGTCGCGCGCGGCCGCGTCGGGGGCGCCCGCGCGCGCGTCTGCGTCGAACGACATGCACGCGTTCGTTCGGTCGACACGTCGCGCGCGCGATCGATGCGGCTCGCAGTGACGCGGATGCGGCTGAGCGTCCCCGGCGGCGCGCTCCGGCGGCGAGAGCGAGAAGGAAGAAGGAAGTGTGTTTTGTTTACAAAGTCAACTACTTACGAAGGGTGGATTCGGCGAAGAGTAACGAGGTGGGTGAACGCTGGGCGTGCGCGATGGACGTCGCCGGCGACGTGGGGCGCGCGGCGTCGGCGGTTCGCGCCGCCGCCTTGCGAGCCGCGAATCTCTCGTCGATTTTACGCTCCAATTCTTCAATCTGCGCGCGTTGACGCTCGATGATGGCGTCGAAGCGCTGTTTTTCTGCCTCTGAGATTTTCACTTCGTCCGCGGGGGCGATAGTACGCTGAAGACGCGAGGCTGCCGCGAGCGCTTCGGCGCGTCGCGGAAGAGACGCCGCCGAACGGTTGACTCGAGCGCTCAGCGTCTTGAACGCATTCAATAGCTCAATCTCTTCGGCCGACATCGGTGGGATGGCTCCGCCGTTGGCGTCGGCGTAGTTCTTCAATTGAACTCGGTTCAACGCTCTGAAAACTTTGATCAAACGGTGTTGTTGCTCCATCGTTTTGTTTTTAATCTTTTGCATGCGTTGATCCACCTCCGTGTTCGCCCACTGCATGATCTGTCTGGTCGCCGATATCACGGCCGCTAGGAACTCCTCTTGAGCTTTCATCTCCGTCTCTGCTTCGTTTTTACGCCGCACTAACCCCTCGAAACCATCGTACACCACGGGCCACAAGTGCTGCGGATTGTTCTCTCCGCCGACCGCTTCTAACAATTCGCGCCATTTGCGCTCGCTCACGTTTTGAGGTTTGACTCGAAGACGTGGGTCCTTGATGACGTTGTAAAAGAAAGCACGAAACTTGTAGTCGGGATGGTTCGGATTATACGAGTTGATGATCTCCTGCACTTCTCGCATGGGATCGAGCGAAGACGGGACTTGCGGAACTTGTTGCGTTTGTGCAAACAAACTGCTGGGTTGTTGTTGCGTCGTCAACGCACCGGCGCCGGGAGTAGTGGGCGCCGCGCCGAATAATCCTCCGCCTGATGCAGGAACAAGCGCGGTCGACGTGGACGGGGCACCGAAAGGATTGGACGTAGAAGCTCCCGCAAGAGGCGCCGCGCCGAAGAGTCCGCCAGAGGGCGACGATGGCGCAGCCGAGCCGAAAAGTCCACCTGCGGCGCTCGACGGAGCTGGCGTCGAACCAAACAATCCACCGCTTGTCGTTCCCGGCGAAGCCGCTGGTGCCGCTCCGAATAAACCGCCACTTGTCGTCGTCGGTGTCACCGGCGCTGCTCCGAACAATCCACCGCTCGTCGTGGCGGGAGCGGTACCGAACAAGCCACCAGTCGTGGCCGACGCTGGCGTCGCTGACCCTAACAGACCTCCACCAGCGCTCGACGCCGCCGGCGCCGCTCCGAACAATCCTCCACCCGTCGCTGCGGGAGTCGACGCGGGTGCCGCACCGAATAATCCGCCACTCGTCGTCGCAGGGGACGATGCAGGCGCCGCGCCAAACAAACCACCACCAGTGGCGGGCGTCGATGTGGGCGCCGCACCGAACAAACCTCCGCTCGTCGTCGCCGGAGTGGCGGGCGCGGGCGCACCAAACAAGCCGCCACTTGCACTCGACGCCGCGGGCGCCACGCCAAACAACCCACCGCCCGCGCTCGACGCCGCGGGTGCCGCACCGAACAACCCACCGCTCGCGCTCGACGCCGTGGGCGCAGCACCGAATAAGCCACCGCTTGCGCTCGACGCCGCGGGCGCAGCACCGAATAAGCCACCGCTCGCACTCGAAGCCGCGGGCGCAGCACCGAACAAGCCACCGCTCGCACTCGAAGCCGGTGCCGCGGCACCGAAGAGACCACCGCTGGCGCTCGATGCCGCCGGCGCTCCCAGCGCCAAGGCGGGTGCGGCCGTGCTCGCGCCGAACAAACCTCCACCACCAGTCGCCGGAGTCGACGTGCCGAACAATCCTCCACTAGTTGCTGCCGGTGTCAAAGCCGGAGACGCGCCGAACAAACCTCCGCTCGCCGACGATGCAGCGGCGGGCGTCCCGAACAACCCGCCGCTCGCGCCCGACGTCGCCGGCGCCACGCTGCCGAACAATCCACCACCACCGCTCGATGGCGCCGGCGCCGCGCTACCAAACAACCCACCGCCCGCGCTCGACGCCGCTGGCGCCGCGCTGCCGAACAACCCACCGCTCGCGCTCGACGCCGGCGCCGCCGATCCAAACAGACCTCCGCCTCCGCTCGTCGGCGCCGCCGTCGCCGGCGTCGCCCCGAACGAGAACCCACCGCCCGACGACGCCGCCGGCGCGACGTTTCCGAACAATCCACCTCCCGCGGTCGCCGCGGGTGCCGTCGTCGCCGGCGTCGCCCCGAACGAAAACGCACTCGAGGATGCCCCGGCCGGCGTCGCCGGCGCCCCGAACATCGCTCGCGTCCGCGCGCGCGCGCCTCAAACTCGCGACCGACGACGAGAACACGCGCTCGACCGTCTTCTCACGCGCGCTCGTACGCTCGCGCGTCGCCACCGACCGCACTTCGCGCGTCGAGTTGTCGCGCCCCCCTCGCGCGCATTCCACGTGTCCGTCTCCCCAGTCCCAGACGCGACGCGCGCGACGATGTCCGCGGTCACCGAGCCGCCGCTCCGCGCGGGACTTCCGCGCGTCGTCGACGTCACCTGGCGTGTGGACGTCACGCTGAGCACGTCCGAGGCGTCGTCGCAGGCGATGCGTCCGAGCGTACTGTTGCGTTTGAAGATGGATGACGGGAGCGAGCGCGCGTTCGAATGCGGGCTGGAGAAGTTTCACGAGCTTCGAGAGGCGGCGGCGACGATGCTGAACGAGATGGACTGGTCGTCGAGGGACGTGGGGGCGGTGAAGGAGATCGGGGAGCGGGCGCAGGCGCGATGGGACAAGATGAAGGCGGCGACGGGACGAGGCGCGGCGTGATTCGATTGTAACGCTAGTATTAAATAAGAATCGGCAGCGTCAGGCTTTGTATCGCTCGTCGTCTCGGTAATATTCGGGGAATCCCACGGACGATTGCAGCTCGACAAAGGTTGGAAGGGTCTCGTCGCTCGGGTAGCCTTCGTCTTTGATTTCGCGAAGCGCGCGTTCCATCGCCTTGACGCTCACGGCGAGAAGCGAGAGAGGGTACGCAACGATGCTGAATCCCATGTCCTGTAACTCCTCCGGCGTGCAAATCGGCGTCGACCCACCGCCCTCGAGCATGTTTGCCATCTTCGGCACGCCCGGAGCGACTTTACAAAAGGCGCGCATTTCCTCCTTTGACCGCAACGCGTCGATGAAGAGCGCGTCCGCGCCCTGATCCGCGAACGCCGCCGCTCGCCAGAGCGCCTCATCCAGATCCACGGCACTTCTCGAATCGCTTCTCGCGAACACGACTATTCCGGAACCGCTCTCGTCGCGCGCGTCGCACGCCGCGCGCACGCGCGTCGTCGCCTCTTCGCGCGACACGACGCGTCTATTCTTCGTGTGCCCGCACGCCTTCGGCGCCACCTGATCCTCTATCAACACGCCGGCGAACCCAGCCTTGGTGTATCCTTTCACCGTGCGCTTCACGTTCATCGCGTTGCCGTATCCATCGTCGCCGTCGCCGATTATCGGGAAACTCGCGCTCGTGGCGTCGTTGCACGTCCTGCCCACGTCCACCATCTCTCCGTACGAAATCAACCCCGTGTCCGGCAGCGCGAGACGCGACGCCGAGACGCAGAACCCGGACATGAACGCGGCGTCGAAGCCGGCGCGCTCGATCAATCTTGCGCTGAGCGCGTCGTGCGCACAGGGTGCCTGAATGATTTTGGGCGACCGGAGAAGGTCACGCAACACTGTACTCTGCGGCGACGCGTTCGAGGCGTTCGAGGCGTGGCAACGCGCGCGGCGACGCTGCTGGTGGTGCGTCGCGCGCGCGTGTCCGCAGACGCGCGCGGACATGGTGCGTGAACGGTGTCGGACGCGTGAGTGTGAGCTCGACGCGAGACGCGCAGGACGGAAAAAGCGCACGATTGCGATTTTCGATTCATCACAACGCTAGCCACTCGCACTAACGCGGAGAACGGAGTCTTGACGCTCGTGGACTAAGTGGAAACCCTTCGTAAACATCGCGTCCGTCGTGCGTGGTGACGTGATCGATGGTGAAAGCCGGCGCGCCGGCGAGGTGCGAGTTGAGTAAAGCGGTGAGCGGGCCGGGCGAGGGGCTCACCTTGTCATGCGCAACGCCGAGCGAATCGTGCGCGCGTTTACCGTCGTCACCGTACACGCTTTCCGGTATCAAGATGGATAGGTTCCTCGCTCGTCCCACTGAGCCATTCGCATCCGTCGTCGACTTGTCGCCGAAATTCGGCAACGGCGAACCGAGCCATCTAAAAGTTGGTGATATGAGCTCCATGCCTTCTGGCGGTATTTCTAAAGGATTGTCGTCTTTGTCGACAAGAATCGCGACGTCATCAATGTCGTAACCTCGTAGCTTGTGACTGAACGCGGAGGATGGGCCGCAGTATTCGGCGTTTCCGTCATCACGATCTTCTTTGGTTTCCTCCGCCACCTCCACTTTAAACCGGCGCCTCGTCTTGCGGGTACCCTTAGAACTATCACCAGACGGCTCAGCCACACACTGTTTGTTTTCCTTTCCGTTCTCATCTCCATGCGAAACTTTATTGCGTTTCGCGCGCGCGTGCGCATGAAACATCGCCGATCTCGACACCGGCGGCAAATCCTCAGTCTTTTGACGCCTGAACGACTGACGCGACCCTACAATCTCTTTGCCCTTTGATCTACTTGAAAATTTACTATCGTCTTCCTCCTCCATCTCGTCTTCCTCCTCCATTTCATCTTCATCTTCCATCTCATCGAAAGCCTCCTCGTCTTCGTAATACGAACCAGTCTTCATCGCGACTCTGCGCCACACGTTTCCTCGACGCTTACTCGTGCTCGCCTCATTTTTACCTCGCGCGCTCGTGTCAGCCTGCGATGAAAAGTGCTGATCGAACAAGTCTTGATTATTTCTCGCTTCGTGTGCCTCGGCGCATTCCGTTTGAAATCGGCGCAAGACGTCTTCGATGTTGCCGGAAGAATACTGATACAACTTTGCGTGCGAGTTGTAAATGACCAGCGCGATGTCGCAATCGCACAGAACACTCAATTCCATCGCCTTTTTCATCAATCCATTCTTACGCTTCGTGAACGTCACTTGTCGATTCCGTTCATCCGCGATGCGTTCAATCTTAATCTTCTTTCGTCCCATGCCCGCCTCGGAGCACGCCGCAGCTCAACGACTCTACCACCGGCTCGCACGCTTCGCATCCCAACCTCCGCGCTCGGAGTGCGACGACGACGAAACCGCCGAGACGTCCTCGCGTCTCGATCGTCGCGCCTCTCGCCTCGCGCGTCGTACGTCGCCGCCTCTTTTCGCCACCGTCTACCGAGACGACGGTTGACCTCACCGTTCACCGTCGACGATCTCTCCGCCGTCGCCGCCACCGTCGCGCACGCCGCTCGTCCGGGCGACCGAGCGCGCGCGTTCCCACGCGTTCGCTTGTTTTCGCGCGCGCGGAACGAGAGGACTCGTCGTCCGTCGTCCGAGGAGTGACGACCAAAGTCAAACGCGCCGTCTCGACATTGGACGATTAAGTTCCCTCGACGCGACGCGATGCGACGTCCGCGTTCTTCGCGCGCGCGGCGCGGAGAGCGCGGCGCGGGGTGATCGAGACGCGTTCGAGCGCCGCGCGCGCGACGAACGCGCGTTGGCGCGCGAGAGGGGGGCTTTGGCTCGACCGCGTCCCATTCGAACTGAGGGCGGAACGCGAACATTCGCGCGGCGCCATAGTGCGACGCGACAGGAGCGCGCGCGCGTGCGAGACGCGAAGGGGTGAGATCGACGTCGCGTCATGACGCGCTCGAACGAGGCTTACGTGTCCTACCGGGGCGAGTATCATCCCTCCCAGACGGGACGAGGGAGATCGGTCAAGTACTACCTCACGGACGCGTCGGGCGAGGAGACGCTCGCGGCGTACGCGGACGAGAGCACGCCTGGCGATTCGCACTACACGTACAAGAACCACTCGACGTTCACGCACCACGGGACGCTGACGTGCCACAACCGGAAGGCTTTACACGCGTGGTTGGATGAAATCGTTCGAGTGACGAGCGGGAGGGTGGTGAACGGACCGGTGAGCGCGGCGAACTCGAAGAAAAAGGCTGGGCATCACAAGAAGAATACGGTAGCGAGAAGCAGTGGCTTGGTTTTGTCGCACGCGGACGCGACGTCCGGCGCGGCGGCGGCGGTGACGGTTTCGACCACGAAGCCGGACGGTTCGGCTCGTTTCGTGAGCTACTCGCAGGAAAAGTTTACGTTTCCCGATGGCAGGCGTGGGATCCGGTTTTATGTCATGGACGATGTCGGTACGCCGACGTTGGCGGTGCTCGGCGAGGAACGCGAGACGCGGGATGGGCACTACCAGTACAAGCGCGTCGATACGTTCACCGCCGGCGCGCCGCTGAGATGCGGCAACTTGAGCGGCGTGCACAAGTGGTTGAAAGATCACATCGCGGGTGGGCAACTCGTTGGTGTGAACTTTCCGTACGCAGCGAACGGTGGCGGGAACGAAAAGAGCGGTATGCCGAGCGCGGCGGCGCTGGCTCGAAAGAAGCGCGGTGATATCGCGGATGGGGCGAGTCTGATCGATCCCGTCGTCACCCTACAAAGTAAAATTGAGGAGCGGGAGGCGCAGTGGGCGCTCGCGCGTCGCGCTGCGCTTGCGTACGTTCGTGAACCGACGCATCCTGATCATGTAAGTGAGCTGGACGAGATCATACCGGTACTGAAGGCGGTGAAGAATGAGAACAAGGCTGACGTTAAGGATTTACTCAGCGCAATCGAAGCTTTTAGAACGCTCGATTCGGTGTACGTCTCGTTGCACACTCTCGACGGTACGGAATTGAAGGATCTCGTGCTGGCTTTGCAGAAGCATCCGAATGAAGTGATCGCGCAACTTGCGAAAAAATTCATTCAGCAGTGGTTGGGAGCGCTCTACAGTCACATTGGCACGCTCGCGAGTGTATATCAGCGGCCCATCCCGCAACCGATGCGAAATAAGACGGGTTACGGACCGCCGAAAGACGCAGCGGATAAAGACGAAAAGTCGCAACCTAACTTGAGGAACCGTGCGCCGACGCCACCACCCACCGTTTCAGGGACGAAACGCAACGCAGAGGAAGGCTTCCCGGCGAGCGCGGCGAAGGCGACTCCCCCGGCAAAGGTACAAAGGAATAGCGCTGGCTTACCCGGTTGTACTCCCGTTGGAAAAGGTCATAAACTTTGTTCGCAGTGCAACGGTACGTGCGGATCACCGACTCGCGTGTGTCCGCACTGCGGCGCGACTTTGCCCACAAAGGTGAAACCGAAAAAGGAGGGCGACTAGGGCGACTAGCATGTGGCGAAAGGATTAGCTTAGCTCAAGATTTCAATGTTCGTACTTAGGATAGTCTCACTACAATGAATGTCTGGCCATGCCTGCGACGCGTGACGCCTTTCCGAACGAGGATGACCGCATCGTCGTGTTGCAACAGGGCCCAGGGGCGCCCGATCCCGCGTATGCTTTACGCGAAAGTGCCAGCGTTTTTCTCGATCCACTGGCTTAAATGCTTTCCCTTGACAGCAATTAAGTTGGCCGCGCCCACCTCTCCAATCTCAAACTTTAAATCGCCAGCTCGAAGCACGGTCTCGATGGCGAGAAGTCTGCGCGACGCCCCACTGTTACCCGCTTTGACCTTGCCGGCGTAGATGAACATCGCCGGCGGCACGTCCGCCTTGGCGAGCGTGGACAGCCTCTCAAGCAACACGAGAGACGCCACGGTTGCCTCGGTGCGAGAGAGCATGTTCATGTTTATCGTGCACGCGCCAGAATCTGGTTCTCTCTTCTCTAACGACGTTGTGAGATCTTCATAGACGCCGTCGGCCACGCCACGGGCGTACACAACACGCAAACGAGTCACTTGAGCGCTGTGCACAAATGACACCCCGTCTCCGCTGCCGAGAGTGTGTTTGGCTATCGCTAGTTCGACACCACTGGGACCAATGAGAGCGTCAAAGAGGGCGGTGTACGTCTCCCGGTTCGGCTCGAGGTTCTTGTTCGTCTCAGCCTGCGACTGCATGATGTCAAAGTACTTCATCGCCTCGTCTCCGCGGTTTGAGCGCCCGAGAGCGTTGATGAGAACGTTGAACAATATTCTGTTCGGCTCGACACCTTCTTTACGCATTTCTTCGTACAAGTCGATCGCAACGGACGCTTCGCGAGCTTTGGCGCACGTCGAAATCAAACTGCCGTACGTGATAGCGTCAGGCTTCACACCGAGCCTCTTCATCGCCTCGTAGAGTTCAAGGACTGCTTCGAAGGACGTTTCATCTTCCTTCGCGTTCAATCCGGTGGCGTGGATGAGCCTGTTGAGCGTCCCCACTTGCACGTCCACGTCGGACTCTCGCATTTTGCTGAAAGCTTCAAACGCCATCTCCGGTTTTCCAGCCTTGCAGGCGACGTCGATCAGTAGCGAGTACGTGCTTCTGTCCGGCGTGATGGTTTCGTCCGCTTGCATCTCCTCGAAAATTTCAAAGGCTTCTCGAATGCGGGGTTGCGGAGCGTTCGCACACGCACTGAGGAGGGCGTTGTACGAAACTTTTCTAGGTGCTAATCCAGACTTCTTCATGCTCAAGAAGGTGTCGAGAGCTTGAGAAATCATACCGCTCTTGGCCATTGAGTCGAGCGCCGTCTCGAACGTGATACGCGTGGGCGTGACGCCAGTGTCCACGAGCTCCTCGAACGTTTTCGCCGCGAGATCGTGTTGGTTCGCACGCGCCGCCGCGACAATTAGAATGTGATACGCCGCCGGCGGAGGATCAATATCTTGATTGAGCATTTCCTCAAACAAGCGACATGTGCGAATCAGTCTGTCCTTCGGCTTATTTCTCTTTCCGACGTCGTTATTCGACAACGCTCGTAAAAGCGCGACGTAGAGCGTCGCACTCACAGGAAGCCCGAGGTATCGCATGTCGTCTTTGATTCTCAGCGCCTCTTTGTACAGCTCAGCCTTGATGGAGCACTCGATGGCGAGTTGGCAGGTGCGACTGCTAATGCTCACCTGCGCCTCCTTCATGGCGTCGTACACCTGCACGGCGCGCTCCGGAGACCCGATTTTCTGACATACGATCATCACCGCCACGTACGTGCTCTCCACGGGTTCCACGCCGGCGTTGCGCATCTCCGTGACGAGTTCGAGAACCTCCTCCATGCTCGAGCACCGTCGCAGCGTATCGTTGCACCTCGTCAACGTGTCCGCCGAGTCTAGATCCGTCGACGTTTTGTACAGAAACGAGAGTTTCGATTCATCGCTCTTCGTCCGACCACCCTTCGCGCGCGCCGTCTCTCGCGCTGCGCGCACCGCCGATCGTTTTTGTCGTCTTCTCGTCTTTTGCTCGTCAACCCTCTCGAAGACGTCCTCATCCATGGTACCCTTGAACGACGCGCCCCCGTCGCGCGCGGCCGCCTTCGCTGACACCGCCACCGCGATCTCTTCTTCGTGAAAACTCTCCATCGCGCTCAGGACGTCGTCGGCGCAGAGATCGTCCTCGAACGCGCGCATTCTCGACGCCGAGACGCTTTTTCCGTGACGCCCACCGACGGGTCGACGCGACGAGGACGTCGACGCGGCGGCGTAACGCGACGCCGGCGCGGTCTGTGTCGCACACTGCGCGCGCATGGCGTCTCGCGATCGTCCTTCGAACGCTCGGGACGCGACGGGCGGGCGGAGGCGCGCTCGCGAGTGCCGTGTCGAGACGTCGACGTCACCGGCTTTTCATACACAGAGACTCTAGCGAAGCGCGCGCACGGGGACGCGTCGGGCGCGAGCAGTGCGTGACGGTCAAAGCGGCGCTAAAGGACTAGTGTACATGAAGAAATGTTGACTAATCTCGGATTCTAGGTTTTTTTTCGACGCCGACGTAGCCACTGCGCGTGCTCATGAGAGAGGTATCCTTGGCGACGACGGCGTCCTTGGCGGTGGTGATTTTCACGTCGCGGCCCTTTTCACCGTACGCGTGCGTGAGCATGGATTTCCAAGTGCGCGTGTCGGAGTCTTGCGAACGCCAACCGTCGCTGTTTCCTGAGTCTTTTCCGTCGCCGAGCATGAGCGCGGGCACGGCTTTATCTATGGCACCGAGACGAGCCTCCGCCTTGAGGAGCTCGGTTTTATCGCTACCGTTGATGCCGGAGTTGAAGTCGAGCGAAAGCGACGGAGTCGTCGGATACGCGCGTTGGGCGTACGTCATTAAACGTTTCACGCTCTGCAAGAACTTGCGCGTCTCTTCGTCGTGCATGGCGTGCGCCTGAGAGGAGGCGCCAATTTTTTCGCGAGCGCTACGGGCGTGAATACCGACCATGGTCACACCGATCGGCCACGCGGCGTTACCGATGGCGATCCCCACGTACGCATCGGCCGCCTTTTTATAGTTTCGCTGTTTCATCGCCTGCATGATGAGATACAGGGCGCGTTCGACGTCTCCCGGTAGCAAACGTTTCTTAATGCGCTTGAACAACGGCTTCAAGTGTTGCTTCAACGTCCTGAACATCGAGATCGACTGCCGACCCTCGTCCGTGTAGCACCACTCCTCCGATTTAGCGTCGAGCTCGGCTTCCCATTCCGCGACGAGAGACTTAAAGTAGGCTGCCACCTGGTCGATGGGTTCGGCGTTTTCGGCCTCGCGTTGCTTTTTCAGTTTCGCCGCCGCTTGTGCGAACGCCCCCATCAGCGCCTCTTCCTCCGCCTTTGCAGGGTCGATCTCTTCATCGTCTTCCGCTGAGCCATCCCCCGCGACTCTCCCCTTGCCTGCCTTCATGCCCTGTTCCTTTTTCCTTCGCGCGAACGCCTCGACGTGCTCCTTCTCCAACAATTTTTCATTCACCTGCGTCGCCGTCACCGTCGCCTCGTCCTGCACCGCGATATTTTTCGTCGCCACCTTCAATCGTAATATCCTATCCTCCCTCGTCTCCCCGAACAGCGTCGCCGGCTGTCCCAACGACCGAAGCCTCGCCACCGTCTCCTCCGTCGTCAACGCGTCCATCGCCGCGTCCGCCTCTGCGTTCTCCAACACGCGCGCGATCGTCCCCGTCCCCTCGGGCTCTCTCACCCGCTTCGTCCCGCCTCCTCCGCGCGCGTCGTCATCGCCGACGCGTCCCTCAATCGTCGTCGGCACCGCGTCGTCCGCCGCCTCCACCGCCACCGGCCATCCGCGCGCGAGATCCCCTCGTCGCGCGTACTTGGTCCCAGTCGACGCCACCGCGCCATCGCTCGCGCGCGCGCGCCGAGCGTCGCGCTCCCGTCGCATCCGCTCCATCTCCGCGCGCGCCGCGTCCATGGCGTCCGTCGTCGTCGCGCGCGCGCGCCGTCGCGGAATGCGTCTCGTAGTCAAGCCATTCTTCACCCAACACCGTCGCGTCGAGCACAAGGGCACCCAAACTTCGGACATGTGGTTTCGCGCCAAAATTCGATTTTCAACATCATCGTCGCGACGAAGCGGCAGTGCTCGACGGACGTGCATGCGGACGTGGACGACGCGACGAACGGTCGAGAGCGTCGCGCGAACGATCTTGAACGAGATGATGCACGCCACGACGACCGCGACGTCAGCATCGAAGGCGACGGTGCGATGCGGACGTGGAGGAGGATTCAGTGGGATGCGCGCGGGCTGGGCGACGCGCGGCGCGGCGATGGGCGCGCGCGGACGTGGGTCGGCGGTGGCGGTGACGCGGAAGTTTTCCGCGCAGGCGCAGTTTGCGAATAATCGAGGGTCGTACACGCCGGCGGGACCGAGGTCGGCGCGAGCGCAATCTTACGGCGGAGATCAGCAGACGCAGACGACGGCGCCACCGAGCGTGGTGACGTGGTCGCCGGAATTGGCGAACAGTGTGACCATCATCGGAAACGTCGGCGCTGATCCGGAGATTCGACACTTTCAGAGCGGCACGTGCGTGGCGAATGTGCGATTGGCGGTGAACGGGCCGCGCAAGCAAGAGATGACGGACGGCGCCATCGAGGAGGACAAGACGAGCTGGTTTGCCGTCGACATCTGGGGCGAGGAGGCGATGCGCATGGCGGAGCACGTGAGTAAGGGAAAGACGATTTGCGTGCAGGGTCAGCTGAAGACGGACACGTGGACTGATAAGGACACGGGCGCGCCGCGTTCTCGAGTGAAGATTGTCGCCAAGAACTTTTCCTTGGTGCAGAGCGCGAAGATGCAACAGGGAGGGGGCATGAACGGCGGAGGATACGGTCAATCGAACAACTACGGTGGCGGTGCGCCGGCGCAGCAGCAAAACTCCGCGCCGCCACCGCAGCAGCAGCGTCAACCGCAACAGCAGATGGGCATGCCGACCGGGGCCTCGCCGAAGGAGGCGCTCTGGCGTTCGCTCGCCGAAGAGCCGGACACGTGGTGGGACAACCGCGAGCGCAAGTCTCAACCGGGCGCCAACCCGCGTTCGCCCGATTTCAAGCACAAAGAATCCGGTGAGGCGCTGTGGATCGAGAGTCGCGACACTCCAGCGTGGGTCTTGGAAACGTTGGGCGGCGGTGCCGCGCAGCAAGATTCGCAGCAAGACTCGGACGCGTACCGTGGAGCCTCGAATCCGAGCGCGTATGAACCCGATTACAGCCAACCGTACGCTCAACAAGATCAACAATACGTTGGGGGGTACCAGCCTCTGGACGTCGGAGGATACGAACCGGTCGAGCAAAATTTCAACCAAGACGACCCCCCCTTTTAGTCGCGACGAAGAAACGTGTGACGTTTTTCTAGTCTCAAGATGAGTTGTGATGAAAAGAATACGCTTTTGAAATTATATTTCAACGTTGCGCGCGCGTTGCTCGCTATAGTCTACTTCGCAGCCTCCATGCGCTTGCCTTTGTGCATTTTGATGGCGTTTTCAATGTCAGTTTCGGCGCAACCAGCCTCGTGGAAATACTTGAGCGCTTCGTCGAGCATCGGCTGCCATTCCTTTCCTACGCGAGCTAAGAGTTGAGAGTGCTCAAAGAGCGTGTTACCGAGCATAACGCACACTTGAGACTTGGTGGTGGTGTCGTCCTCGGGAGGCGGTTCTTCGCCTCTCGCGACGGCTTCATCCACGAGCGTCTGGTAGTGCGCCTTCTCCTCCTCAGTCTTTTCCTTGGGAACTTCCTCCGGCAAGTTCGCGAGAGCAGCCTTGTAATCGGCCGCCGCGCCGGTGAATTCTTCTTCGGCTTCGGCGGTGCGCTTCTTAGCGTCGTGGCCAGCAGGAACCTTGCCGTTGTCACCGCTTAAACCGGCGGCGGCGCTGAGCAAGCGAGAGCGCTCATAGCGTCGTTGCGCGAGAGCGATGATAGAATCGTGGTGATCCGGTTTAATGGAGAGAGCCTTCTCGAATCGAGTCTTGGCCAAGTCGAAGAGCGCCTCGACTTCGTCGAACTTGTCGGCGACGGCGATGGCGGCACCTTGTTGACCACCCTCCTCAAGCGGCTTTTCGCGGCCGCCGTCCATCATCATGCGACCCTCGCACATGTGTACGTTACCCCAGTTAAAGATGGTCGTCGCCGCAGCCTCTTGGAACTTGGCGATGGCGGCGTCGCGAGTGGTGGCGGCCTCTTCTTCCGAAAGGTTCACGTTCGTGAGATCCGTGGACAAGTTCATACCCTGTAACGAAGAAGAATAAAAGCACGCGTCGTCAGTCGAGGTTTTCCCGCGCGCCCAAGGTGAACGAGAGAGGTTAACGACGAGCTCAACCCCCATCGAAGAAGCTCACGATAGGAGCGAAAGACATTTGCAAAAACATTCATCACGGTAATCAGTGAAGTAGTAAGTTTTGGTGTATCGTCATCGCTTCTTTCGCTGAGAGCGTCGTCGTCGAAAAGCGCGCTTCGAGATCGAGATAATAAAAGTGCGCGCACCTCTTGGTGGAGATCCAAGTGTCCCTCGGCGTCGATGCCGAGATGTTCGCGGAAGAGCGAAGAGAAATCCAAGATCCATTCATCAATCTCCACGACTTCGTTTGGCGCCAATCCCGTGGGATTGCCGTCTTCATCGACGAGGTTGATGTCTTCAATCTTGGGAAGGTCTTGCACGAAGAGCTTGACGTAGGGCATGATGGGAGGCTTTTCGAGAGCCTTCAATCGAGTAGAGGTGGCGTAGATGGACTTTTGAAAGTCAGTCCTGGATTGAAGATTTCTCATCACGCCATCTTCATCCTCGTACTTGATGGAAAATTGAGCCGTGGTGGCAAACTTGGTGGAGATGCTCGTCACCAAATCCCTGAACCCAATGGTGGCGTACACGCTAAACATGCGAATATCGTCCCCGTACACAGCCTTGATTTGGATAGCCGAGGGTTGTTCCTTGTACGCCTGCGCCGCGCGCGCCGCTTGTTGCGCCGCGATAACCTCGTCGGCCGACGGCGCAGCTTTCTTCTTATCGCCCCCGGCGGCGTTCTTCTTCGCCGACGGCTTGAGGTTCATGCCCCCCAAGCCCGCCGGCGCGGACGGCTTTTGCACCCCATTCAAAGAATCGAGCGTCTCTTGCGCCTCGGTGTGCGCGCTGTCCAGAGCGAGCACGCTTTGCAAATCCTTCTTCGCCTTGGCCACCTGCCCCAAGTGCAAGTACGCCTGCGCCCGATGCCAATACGCCTTATGGCTCTTCGCGTCGAGGCGCAGCGACTGGCTCGCCTCGGACACCACGTCCGCGAATGCCCCCATCTTCGAGTAACACGCCGCTCGATTCGAGTGTATCATCGCCCGCGTCGCGTCCCCTTCCTCCAACAGACTCAACGCCTGTTCGTACACCTCCAACGCTTGTTTCAGTTTATGTTCCCCGTACAACGCGTTCGCCTCATCCTTGAGCTCGAGCGCGCGCTGCTGAAACACCTCATCGTCCGGGTCCGCCCCCGTCCCCGCGCCTATAGGCGCGCGTTTCGCCACCTTGACCATGCTCGACGAACGAACGAACGAACGGAAGGAACGCGATGCGACCGACCGACCGACCGACGACGACGACGACGACGCGACGACACGACGACGACGACGACGGCGCGTCCCACACTCCCGCCCCTCGCGCCCTCGCCGTCGAAAACCTGAGCGCGCGAACCCTCGACGAGGACGATGCACTCTCGACGAGTCGCGACCGGTCGATCTGTACCCCTCGATCGGGGCTCACGCGCGCACTCGCCCCTCGTGTGTGATGTCCCTCCTTTTCGGCGCGCGCGCGTACATCGTCCTGTGCGTACTATAGATCTATGAACGCCTATGTACCGGTACACGCACGTACATTTTCATCCCAGTCACATAGTCATCTCTCTTTTTCTCTGTCTGACTCCAAAAAGTGGTCGATCGCGCGCGGGCACTGGTGCTCGAACTGAAATGAAACGACCGACCCGTTCGGGTGACGCGACGCGCGAGAGGCGCGCGCGCGAGGCGCTCGGGCGCGGTCGATCGGTCGCGCGCGCGATGCGTGCGTCGACGGTGCGGGCGCGGGTGCGTGAGCGGCGTCGAACGCGCGCGCGCGCGCGCGGTGTGATGAAATTAGTGCTGGCGACGGTGGTGGTGCTGTGCGCGCGCGCCATCTTCGCGAGGTGGTTGACGTCGGTGGAGACGTTGGGCGGTGGTGAGGGCGAAGGAGACGCGCGCGGTGGGAGAGAGGCGGAGGATGACGCGGCGTTCGCGGACGCGGCGTCGGCGGATCCGACGCGTTGGACGGCGGGCGCGTCGGAGGGGGGGGAGGGGACGTGCGGGATCGGCGGGGCGGCGTTCGGGGAGCGAGGCGGAACGTGCGCGAACGAGCGTTCGTATCCGGATTTGGACGTCGTGACGGTGGCGGTGAAACCGTCGTGCGTGAACGCCGTCGCGGTGGCGGCGTTGAATCAGTACGTCGGACCGCGAAGGATCATCGTCGTGACGAAAGATGCCGAGAGGTGCGCGTCGTACGAGTCCATGGCGAGTAACGTGCGGTGTTTCGAGGAGGACGCGTTCGTTCGAGGCGTGACGAAGAAACTCGTCGGTGAGACGCTCGAACGGTTGTACGGCGATGAGCTCGGCGCGGACGGCGCGCAGGGACGTTTCGTCGGTCGCGAACTCGGAGGATGGTACCTGCAGCAGTTGCTCAAACTCGGGGCGTCGACGTCTGATTTAATCAATCCCGTGCTCAGCCGGCGATTTTTACTGTGGGACTTGGATATGATACCGTTACGGCCGTTGGATTTGTTCCACCGAGACGATGCTGGAACGACGCAAGCCGTGCGAGAGATTGGTGGCAATGTCATCAAATCGTACGAACCATCGTACGTCGATCTCACAGGAGAGGACATGACGTACGCCGCGGACGGGACGTCGTACGTAACGCATCAGATGGTGGTCGACGCGGACGTCATGAAAGAAATGCTCGACGTCTTCGCGCGAAAGTTGGACTCAGCGCCGACGACGTTCTCGATGACCTCGAGCATGCCGAGGTGGGCCACGGCGATATTGTCCTCGCTCGATCGTACAGATCTCAAACTAGGTTTTAGCGAATACGCGTCGTACGCGTCGTACGCCGCCAAGCACCATCCGGAGCGGGTGTACACGCAGCCGAAGAAGACGTGGGCTCGCGCGAGCGGTGGTAAGCTCGGCATCTCGCTGCATCGCTTGCTCACCCACGACGGCCTGTGTTGTCCCGGACCGTCCGTGCTCGCTCTGATGAAATCGCGAGGCTTTGATTACGTCGGTCACGAAATCGGCCACGTCGAAAGCTGCAAGTACAATTCGCCCGAACACGAACAATCGTACGGGTTACCCATAGCGCCTAGATTCTGATAGAGAAAGTTTGTATTGATAAGCTACTAGTGTTTCTCGCCTATGTTCCAAAACCGCAACTGACCGTCGTCTCCTCCGCTCGCCAGTCGCTCTCCTCCGTGATAATCTACCGCAAAATTTTTCCCGTCGTGCGTCTTGACGCTGTGCAGCGGAACTCTGCCTCGAATATCCCACAGCTTGATGCTTCCGTCATAACCGCTGCTCACTACGTGATTTTCATTGGTTGGATTCCAACGAATGCACGACACCCACCCCTGCGTGAAGAAAAGAAGATACAATCACAGTCAGTCAGTCAGTCGCGATTCTCGCCTGAGTTTGCGGCGCAAAGCGCGCGACGCCGAACCGTCAAAGTCTCAGTAAAAAATTAGAGTGATTGATTGTACCCTCACTCACGAGTGTCGGGAATCAAAAGATTTTTCATCACTGACTTCGCGAGTGGACGTAAAAGAGACGAAGAGCCGATATCACGCGCCGTGACTCGCGCCGCAGTACGTACCTCGTGCGACTTCAACTTGAGACACGCCTTCGACGTCGTCTCGCGCGGGTCCCACACGTTTACGAATCTATCGTTGCCCCCGTACGCGTATTTCCCACCGCCCGGAGCGATGGCCAAGCAGTGTACACTACTATTCGTCCGGTTGGATTCCCTCTCCTCACCGGTCTCGACGTCCCACGCGCGAACCGTGTGATCGTACGATCCCGTCCAGACGACGTTCGGGCTTTCCCACGCCACCGCGCGCACTTGGTCGGTGTGACCGGTCAACACGAGCTCCTCTCCCAGACCGTTCTGTTCGTCGTCCGAACCTTCATCCTCGTCGCGTTTCTTTACTTTGCGCTTCTTCGACGCCTTCGCCGCCGCCAGCTCGCCACCCGCGAGTTTCCACACGCGCGCTGTACAATCGACGGAACACGACGCAAACAGTTGAGCGCCCATGGCGCTCGCCACGTCCGTCACGGTTCCTTGGTGACCCTTGAAGATCTTCTGCTCTTTGACGTCACACTTTTTCCCATGCAAAGTCACCGCGTACGAGCGCACGTTCCTGTCCCCAGACGCCGACAACACGACGCACGAATCGTTCGCCGCCGCCGCGTCCGGCGGCGGAGCCAGACTCACCGCCACCACTCTCTGCTCGTGTCCCTCCAATTCGCACAAGAGCTTACCCTTGGGCGTCCACAAACGCGCCTTTCCATCGAACGAGCCGGTGACGATCGCGTTCGCCCAGCTCCCATCGATGGAACTGATCCACTCCTCGCACTTTACGCTCTCCGCCTCCTTGGGCGGCCCGAGCGCCGGAACGTACTCCACCTCCAACGTCGCCTCCGCGCTCTTCCCGAGACGAAGCGCCAACTTGGCCAACGACGTTCGCAAGAGCACACCATCGATCAAGAAATCGAACGGCGTCGGCGTCTCCGCGCCCAGAAGGTGATTCACCACCTCGGACAAGCCGTACCGCGTGAGCTTCCCCGGAACCTCGATCGCGCTCTCCGACACCTTGTACGCATCTGGCAATCGCGTCACGAAGCTCACCGCGATCTGCACGTCGTTCGCATCGCCGCCGCTCATGGCCCCCGCGACGCGGACGCGCGACGCGCGCTCGACGGGCGCGCACGTTCGAGAGCCGCCGCCGACCTCGAGGCGCGGACGGTGTCGCAACCTCTCGCGCGTCGAGCGTCGAGCGTCTCGCGCGCACCGACGACGAAAAGAAACGAAACGAAAAGAGAAGAACGCGAGGTGTGCGTCGCGTCGAGCGACGAGGCGCGTCGAGTGACGCGTCGACGACGACGGACAACCGACTGGATGCCCCGAGGGACTCTTCGCGGGTCAGTGAGTCAGTGACCGTCGTGCCGAGTCACGAACGGTCAAATGAGTAGGTACTTTCGAGCGCTCCCTCGGCCGTTGTCCGCAATCGACGCCTCGCGCGCGTCGTCGGTCGTCGACGACGCCTCGTTCGCGCGCGGCGGCGGCGCGTCCGGTGCGCGCGTTCTCTCCACCGTTCGTGTGCGCGCGCGCGCGCGCCGTCTCCCGCGCGGCGGCGTTCCAGACGGCGAGAGACGATGTTCATCGCGCGACGACGTCGAGAGTCACAGGGCGAGGGCGCGCTTCCCGAGCGTCCCGTGAACGCGGCGCCGACGATCGCGATCCCGAGCGGACGACGCGATGATGAAGAACGCGTGTCGAGCGTCGGGCGCTCGGGCGCGGGACGTCCGAGCGAGTCCGTGGGACGCGTGAGCACGAACGCGGGGAAAGACGCGGGGCTGGCGAGAAAGGGGGACGGCGCGCGGAGTCGAGAGGGCGGCGCGTCGACGACGAATCGACTGGGAGGTAAGAGTGGGAGTTTTTCGCGCGTGCGTGCGAAGGAGGACACGCTCGGGAAGCTGTTGGAGAAAATGTGCGCGACGGAGGAGGAGGATTCGGGGGACGGCGCGTCGGCGCTGAGCGGAAGCGGAGCGCTGAGGGATCGGGTGGAGACGGAGGCCAGGAGCGCGAATCTCGCAGAATTTCTCAAATTTAGGAACGCGGTGCACGATAGAGTGGAGACGATGATCACCGGAGAGGACGTGGGGAGGAAAATCGGCGGTCTTCGGGCGATCGATCAGCTCATAGAGATTGATTTTGGCGAAGAGGTGGAAAAGGTGAAAAAGTTTGCGGATTACTTGTTGAGCGTCATGAGCACGAGCGGCGATGAATCGCTGCAAATGTCGATGACGTCCGACGCGCACCATCCCGTATCGATCAATGATCAACTATGGAGCGGCGCGCGAACGCATGATTTGGTGAGAATGACGAGCAAAGTTCTCGGGAGACTGGTGCTGCACAGCGGCGCGTTGACGACGGACATCGTCGACGTGCACGTGCAACGCGCGATCGAGCTCTTGAAGGCGAAGGGCGACAACGACAAAGTGACCGGAATGAAGCGTTACGCGGCAGCGTTGAATCTCGTGCAACTCGCGAGAAATGCGCCGACTATTTTCAACGTACACGTACCGATTTTTGTCTCCTCCATTTGGAGCGCGCTGCGAGATCCGTCGCTAGAAGTTCGCGAAGCCGCCATCGTCGCTCTTCACGAGTGTTTATTGGTGACTGAGCGTCGAGAGACGAGATATCGCGTGCAGTGGTACTACGCGCTGTACGAGGAGTGTCGCGCCGGGTTGAAACAAAACGCAGCGGTTGAAGAGATGCACGGTTCGCTGTTAGTCTTTGGCGAGTTGCTCGGACACACCGGAGAGTTCATGTTGAGTCGGTACAGAGAGGTAGCGCTCACCATCTTGCGCCTACAAGACGTCAACGTGTCAATCATTAGAAGAACAATCGTCGGACTCATTCCGAAATTGGCGGTGTTCAGTCCAAAAAGATTCGCAGAGTCATATCTTGTTGAGTCGTGCGCTTTGATTTTGACGACGATTCGCTCGTCAACGGAGAGCGCCGCTGGCTTTCTCGCTCTTAGTGAATTGGCCGATTCCATGTCGGGCGTCATGAATATCGGTGGCACGGGCGTCGAGCACTCGAATAACAGCACGCTTCTTCGGTATTTACCGGAAGTGAGCGCCGTGATGTACGATTTGTTCACCTCTCGCGCGAGAGGACCGCGCGCGTGCCCCGAGGCGCTAGAGTGCGCCGGCGCGTTGATGAATTCGCTTAAGGGGGCGTGGAAACCTCACTTTATGAATTTGATGAAGCCAATGTTCGCGGCTGGATTGTCGGAATCGCTCGTCGTGGGGTTGGAGTCTGCGATCAAAGGCGCGCCGGACTTGATGGCATCCATTCAGTTGGAACTGGCGAATACAATCGCGAATGAGTTGTATCGCACGCCTTCGCAAGACGATAGGTGTCCAATCTTGCCCAACAAGAAAACTGTACAAGTCGCGCTGCGCACCATGCGCACGTTTCCATTCGAACCCGCGTTGTTGCTGCAATCCATTCGGAAGAACGTCATCGTGTACTTGGACGCGCTGTCGGCGGAGTCGCGCCTTGAAGCCGCGTTGACGTGTTGCAGCGCCATACGCTTGCGCGTCTGCGCGAGTCGAGGCGCCGCGAATGCAGTCGAGCAAATCATGGAAGCATTGATCCCGGTCGCCGTCGGCGATAGCGATAACAACATTCGAACGGCATTACTCACCGAATTCTGTAGACCGAGCGCGTCCATGGATTCATACCTGTCGCAGTCAAAGTCGCTCAGATCGTTATTCTTGACGTTGAATGACGAAAGCGTTGACATCAGAATGTTAGGCGTCGAATTGCTCGGACGTCTCGCGACGAGGAATCCGGCGTACGTCTTACCCGCTCTGCGATCGCACATGCTGCAACTTCTTTCGGAGTTGGAGTACAGCAGTGAATCCATGCAGAGAGAAGAAAGTTCCAAGGTGATGGCGGTTCTCATTCGCAATTGTCCTCGCTTGGTCGCCCCGTACCTGTCTCCCATCATGCGTTGTCTCACGTCGATTTTAAGAGAAGAGGAAAGCTCAGGGGCGAAAGGATCAGGCTCGCGCGACGGCGTGAAATTAGCATCCATGTCTACTGTGAGAAAATCAACCGTCAGGGTCGGCACGAAGGCGCCGTCGGCGGCGAAGAGAAATGACATCACGGGGAGAGAAAAGTCAGCCGTTCTCATGACAATCGGAGAACTTGCCAACGTGAGTGGATATGAAATCAAACCATTTGTACAAGAATTACTGGCCTTACTCCTAGTGGCCTTGAAATCTGCGAGTACCAGAGATTGCGCCGTGGTGACGCTAGGGAAAATTATCGAAAGCTCAGGTTACGTGGCAGAACCGTTCACGACGCACCCGCAGTTGCTACCTCAGTTACTTCGCATGCTAGGGAATGAGCGAGGTATCGTGCGAAGCGAAGTGCTTCGAACCTTAGGAATTTTAGGCGCGCTCGATCCGCATGCGCACAGAGGCAATAAGATTCGTTTGCACGGAGAGGGCGTGCTGAGCGAGGAGGGCGTACGAGGCATCAGACAAGCGCGTCTGAGCGTGAAGCCGGCCGATCGCCTCAAGAGTGGAAACGATAAGGACGACTACGGCAACAACGACGCCGATGACGATGAGTTAGATATTCTTCCGACTCTGCATTTGACGTCGTTATCCGATGATTATTATCCGACGATTGCGCTCAATTCGTTGCTCAGGGTCCTCAGAGATCCATCTAGAACGAGTCATCGTCACATGGCGGTGTGCAGCATAGTTTACATCTTCCAAGTCCTCGACACCGAGTGCGTGCAGTACCTACCAAGCGTCATTCCGGTCATGTTGAGCGTCATTCGCACGGCGGATGATGGTTTACGCGAGGCTATGTTTAAAGAGCTCGCGTCTCTGGTCGCCGTCATCAAAGCGCACATCCGGCGTTACTTGTCTGATATCTTGGACCTCATGCATCTATCTTGGGAGAAGAATGGAATCACCAAGAATACTCTCTTACTGTGTGAAGAGCTTTCAATTTCACTGAACGACGAGTTCAGAGTGAACGTTCCAACCATCATTCCTCGCATTGTCTCGGCGCTCACTGAAGCCGAGCGTTTGCGCCGATACGATTCGGTGCCGTACATTCTTCACGCTCTAGAAATGTTTGGTACGTCTCTGAACGATCACTTGTATTTGCTCCTACCGACGCTTGTCCGTCTTTTCAAACCGAGCGTCTTATCGGTGCCTGATGAAGTGAAGCGCAGCATTTTGCAATCACTGCAGCGAATGATACCGAGAATGCGTTTGGCGGATCAAGCCAGTCTTCTTATTCACTCTTTGACGCGGATGTTGGATGACGAAGACATCGAGCTCAGAATTGACACGGTGCACGTCTTGACATCGCTCGAAGTCGCACTTGGGCGAGATTACGCGATCTTCCTACCCGTCGTGAAACGTGCCGTGGCGAGGTGCGGAATCATCGACCCCACGTTTCACGAAATGGTGACTCGAGTGGAGAGCGGTAATCCGTTACTGTACAGTGAAGACGACTTTGAACAATCTTTGACCGCTTCTCCACACAAACAAAAGAAACCGGAGGTCGAGAAACGTCTCTCTGTGAATCAACTCGCCATTCGACGGGCTTGGGAGAGTAGCCAACGGTCCACAAAGGAGGATTGGCTCGAGTGGATGCGTCAACTCGCTCTCGACTTGTTGAAGAGCTCCCCACTGCCGTCCCTTCGAGCGTGTAGTGAACTCGCGCAGGTACAACCTGACCTCGCGAGAGATCTATTCTGTGCCGCGTTTGTCTCGTGTTGGGCGCAACTGAACGAGAGTCATCGTGAGATTCTCGTTCGATCGTTGGAAGCGGCGTTGGGCAGCCCGACGATTCCGCCCGAGATTGTCTCCGTGTTACTCAATCTTTGCGAGTTCATGGAGCACGACGAACGACCAATTCCGGTCGAGGTTCGAACGCTCGGTATGATTGCAGAGCGGTCTCGCGCGTACGCGAAAGCGCTCCACTACAAGGAATTGGAGTTTATGACGACTCCGGGCGCATGCGTCGCCGCGCTCATCGCCATAAATAACCAACTTCAGTTACCCGAAGCGGCGAGGGGCGTGTTGGTGTACGCCCAAGAAAACCTGAATGTCGAGATCAAAGAATCGTGGTACGAAAAGCTCGAGCAATGGGACGATGCGTTGGAGGCGTATAAAAGAAAACTTGACGAGCTCATCCACGTGGACACGCCTCAGGCGACTGAGGATAGACGCGAGGCGATGGTGGGACAACTTAGGTGTCTAGCGGCGCTCGCAGAATGGGAAGAGATTCAAACCATCTTTGAGGCGGGAAATCGCGCAAACGTAGACTGGGATGAATATCGCAACGACGTGACGACGATCGCCGCGAAAGCTGCGTGGCATCTCGGCGACTGGGATCAAATGGAAAGGTGCACGGATCAGCTTGAGCGGGATCTTCACTTGCGGGGTCGATTGCCGAACGCGGATCGTGTGGACGCCTTCGGCAAGTACAAGTCTAGCGTCACAAACAGTACGGATTGTGACTTTTACAAGGCGATTCTCGCCATTCGCCGAGGTTCGCAAGATGAAGCTCGAATGCATCTCGCGACTGCTCGCGAAGTACTCGGGACGGAGTTGGCGGCGCTCGTCGGCGAGTCGTATGATAGATCTTACAACGCACTCATTCGTGCACAACAGTTGGCAGAACTCGATGAAGTGATCGAATATTCCCAGCTCGCGTCTATCGCCTCCGTAGCGGCCTCGAGACGTCAACAGACCATTCGTAAAATGTGGCGAGACAGAATATTCATCGTCAAGCGCGACGTCGAAGTGTGGCAATCGCTCCTGCAGGTTCGATCCTTAGTTTTGCCGATGGGCGAAGAATCGGAGATCTGGCTCAAGTTTGCGGCGCTCAACAGGAAACAAGGGCGTGAGCGTCAATCCCGGCGCACGCTGCTGAGACTACTGGAGTATGATCCCATCATGTGCGCGGAAGGTACTGCTGGTTTTGGCGCTGGCTCTGGTCGACCTGTCGTCATGTATGCATTCACCAAGCATTTATGGCACACCGGTCAGAAGCGTCAGGCTTTCATGCGTCTCCAATCTCTCGCAAACGAATTGCGTGTGCAGTGGGAGACTGATCGTGCGTCTGGACAAACGCAACGTACGGAACAAACAAAAATTCTGTCTCGCGCCTTCTTGAAACTAGGCAAGTGGCGTTGGACTCTGGCCGACAGTATGGATGAAGAAGCGCTCACAGACGTCTTGATGTCCTTCAGAACAGCCACGACGGCGGATGAACAGTGGGCAAAGGCGTGGCACCACTGGGCCCTTTTCAACGCTACGGCGATGGAGCATTTCAAGCGACAAGACGGAACCATGAGCGCTGATGCGATGCGCCACGTCGCGCCGGCGATCAGTGGATTTTTCCGTTCGATTGCGTTGAGTGGATCATCAGTGAGAGCTAAGGGAGGGTCGTTGCAAGACATTTTACGTCTCTTGACTCTTTGGTTTAACCATGGCGGTTCGCCGGAAGTCGAAACGGCGCTGATAGAAGGTTTCGGTCACGTGAACATTGACACGTGGCTCGCCGTCATTCCTCAAATTGTGGCGAGAATTCACACGCAAATCCTCCCCGTGAGGAATTTGATTTATCAGCTGCTCGTTCGTGTCGGCCGACAGCATCCGCAAGCTGTCTTGTACCCACTGCTCGTCGCGTGCAAAAGCCAGAGCATGTCCCGACAAGCCGCTGCGCACGCCATTCTTGACAACGTGCGTCAGCACAGCGCTCTTCTCGTGGAACAGGCGCAGATTGTTTCACTCGAGTTGATTCGCGTTGCCATCGTGTGGCATGAAGCCTGGCACGAGGCGTTGGAGGAAGCGTCTAGACTCTACTTTGGCGAACAAAACGTCGACGCCATGATGTCAATCTTGACACCGCTCCATCACATCCTGGAGAGACAAGGCGCTGAGACTCTCCAAGAGATGGGATTCGTGCAAAACTACGGTCGAGAACTTCAGGAGGCGCATGACCTCTGCCAAAAGTATCGCAAGAGTAAGCGCGAGGAGGAACTGAATCAAGCCTGGGATTTGTACTATCACGTCTTCAAACGAATCACGAAACAGCTTCCGACGATGACGACTTTAGAGTTGAGGTACGTATCCCCGCGTTTGCTCAACTCACGTGATTTGGAACTCTGTGTTCCTGGTAACTACATTCCTGGACAAGTGGAACAGGCGAAAATCAGAGCCTTTGCGCCGACCATGCACGTCATCACGTCGAAGCAACGACCCAGACGACTCCAAATTCACGGTTCCGACGGTAAAGACTACGGATATCTCCTCAAGGGTCACGAAGATTTGCGCCAGGATGAGCGCGTCATGCAGCTGTTTGGCTTGGTGAACACTCTGCTCAACAGTAACATGGCGACGGCGCATCGGGATTTGGGCATTGCGCGTTACGCCGTCGTGCCGCTCTCACCGAATAGCGGACTCATTGGCTGGGTGCCAAATTGCGACACGCTGCACGCGTTGATTCGCGAGTACCGTGACGCGCATAAGATTCCTCTCAATCTGGAGCATCGAATGATGCTCGCCATGGCGCCCGATTACGATCATCTTCCACTCGTGAATAAGGTTGAAATCTTCCAACACGCGGTCGAAAACACCTCGGGTGGAGACTTGGCTCGAGTGCTTTGGCTGAAGAGTCGCAGTAGCGAACAATGGCTCGAGCGAAGAACGGCGTACACACGATCTCTCGCGGTGATGTCGATGGTCGGTTACTTGCTTGGCCTCGGCGATCGGCACCCGTCGAATTTGATGGTCGATCGATACAGCGGAAAGGTGTTGCACATTGATTTCGGCGACTGTTTCGAAGCATCCATGTATCGTGAAAAATTCCCAGAAAAAGTACCGTTCCGTCTCACGCGCATGCTCGTGCACGCGATGGAAGTGAGTGGTATCGAGGGTAACTTCAGAAACACGTGCGAGAGCGTCGTCACCGTGTTGAGGAATAACAAAGATTCCGTCATGGCGATGCTCGAGGCGTTCGTCCACGATCCTCTCATCAACTGGCGTTTGTTGACGCACAACGTGCCGGCTGCCGAGGATGACTCCATGACGAACTCTTCCATGGAACCGCAGTCGGTAGACACGCCGACGCCCGACGGGAGTCGAGCGCCGAGCGCCGGCACCGATCGCGATACGCCGCCGCAGCTCGGAAAGGCACAGCGCCAATCGCGACCTCCGAGCGTCGGGGTCATCGAAACACCGAGTGGACCTGTTCCGTCGAGTTCATCCGTTATAGGTGTAGAAGCTACGCACGCGATGGCCGCGATGGGTTCGAGCCTTCACGACACCGTCGTGCCGACGTCTTTGCTTTTGCGAAGAACTGAGCTCATCAACGCCATGGAAGCTTACGGAACCGAATATGGCCAGAACGATGCATTAAACGAAAGAGCCGTGAGCGTCATGCAACGCATGAGCGCCAAGTTGACAGGGAGAGACGGTGAGCACCATCACCCGGACTCCATGATGCCCGATACCATTGAAGTGCAAGTCGAACGTCTGATTGCCGAGGCGATGAGCGCAGAAAATCTTAGTGTGAGTTACGTGGGCTGGTGCCCGTGGTGGTAGTGACCTACCAGAGTGAATACCAGAGAATAATATTTTGTACTGTAACATAACAAAGTGCTTCAAACACAACATGCCTATCTAAATTTGCAACTTGGCGTCGATCGACGCTGCTTCTGTTTTATCATCCCTATCGTCCACGCTTCGCCTGGGAGAACGCGGCGACATCGGACCACCGGTGGTGGTGGAGGAAACCGTTTGCGACGTCTGCGACGACATGACTCTGGATAGTTCTGGCGCGGGCGGAGGTTTCCACGGGGACTCCGCGGCGTCGTCAAGATTGATACGCTTGATCGGGACCTCATCCTCATCGGCTGTTTGAGGCGCCTTTGGATACGGCTTCCCCGGCCGAGAGGAGCTCGAGCGCGGAATGGCGACGTTCGGATTGGGTGGAGCATCGTCGATGTCCTTGATGCCTGGCGGCGTCGTCCCGGACTCGATCATCTGAAGAATATCCATGAACTTTCCAGGGTGTGGGGGATCTGTCAAATCGTTCGGTTCCGCGTCGGCGAATGGTCTGCTCGGTCGAGTCTGCGTTTGTCGAGCAGAAAAAAAATTCACCTCGCCCGAACTGCTCACGTTTTGATTCGCCGCGTTGTTCAGCGTGAACTCGCCCTCGCTCCGAGCGGCATTCTGGTTGGGCGTGAACGCGAGACTCTCCGAAATCTCCCCAGATTCGCTTCCCGGCGGACTCGCCCTCAACGGCCACTCCCTCTGAATCACCGAAGACGTCTGCGAAGGCGTCGACCGCTCGCGAGCCAGCGCGCGTTTCATCTCCGCCAACTCCTCCCGCAACTGCGTCTCCAGCAGCTTTCTCATATCGCTCATGCTCTCTCTCAACGTCGTCGTCACCTCACTCTTGATCTCTTCCCGCAACGCTTCCGTCCGCGACTCCGCCTCCGCCGCACGTTCCACCGCGCGTTCAATCTTCGTCGCCATCTCCGGCGATATACCCGTCACCATCGGCGTCGTCCCCGGCGTCGGCATCACCGGCGTCTGCACCTCCGGCGTCGACGGCGTCACGACGATCGCATCCGCATCCTTCATCGCCGTCGCGTCCCTCGTCTCTCTCGCCCGTCTCGCCGCGCGTTCCAACCACCGCCGCGCGCTCGGATACGCCAAATACGCCGCCCCCACCGTCGCCGCCAACCGCGCCACCCCCCCGAACGCCCCCACACCCGACGACGACGATGCCGTCACCGTCTCTCTCTCGCGCGCGTTTCGCGCCTCCGCGGCGCCACCACCCTCCCCCGCGCGTCGAAACGCCTCGTCGATCTCATCGCGCGTCAATCCCTTCCCCTCTAAAAATCCACGCTTCGCGCTCGCGTCGCTCGAGTTCTTCACGCTCTCGTGCGTGAGAAACGCCACCGCGTTCAACACCGAGTCCTCGCGCATGCTCGCTCGAGGTCGTCGAGACTCGACGCGTCGTCGCCCGTCGTCTGCCGTCGCGACGTCGAGGCCGACGAGTGGCACAACGGAATCATCGCGAGGGACCCGAGGACGAATCGTGACTCAATGGCGAATCACGATTCGACAGCGTTACCCACAGGCGAGCACGCGATCGGCGGCGCCCTCGCGCGCGTCGACGCGCCCGCGCGCCGCACACGTCGACGACCGATCGCGGACGATGCGCGCGGCGACGATGCCCGGCGGTGTCTCCGCCATCGTCTCTGGACGTAAGCCCGCGACGACGACGGCGAGGACGGCGACGACGACGACGACGACGACGACGGCGAGGGTGGCGCGCGCTGGGCGTCGCGATCGCGGCGCGACGCTCGTCTCGGCGCGACGCGGGGCGGGCGTGGACGCGCGCGTGAACGATGGAACCGAGCGTCGCGCGCGATGTGTGCGCGCGCGCGCGGGTGAGGGTGAACCGAAAGCGATGGTGCGTGCGCCGAGACCGGCGTACACGCCGGGGGTTATCTCGGACCCGAATTACGTGCGCGTGTTCGATACGACGTTACGGGACGGGGAGCAGTCTCCGGGGGCGACGTTGACGAGTAAAGAGAAGCTCGATATCGCCACGTCGTTGGCGAAGCTCGGTGTGGACATCATCGAGGCTGGATTTCCGATCGCAAGCCCGGACGACTTGGAGGCGGTGAGAGGCATCGCGAAAAAGGTGGGAAACGAGGTGTACGAAGACGGATACGTGCCGGTGATTTGTGGTTTGTCGAGAGCGAATAAGAAGGATATCGATGCGGCGTGGGAGGGCGTGCGTCACGCGCTTCGACCGCGCATTCACACGTTCATCGCGACGAGTCCCATCCACATGGAGAGCAAGCTGCGAAAAACCCCGGATGAGGTTGTGGAAATCGCGGTGAACGCCGTCAAGTATGCGCGCTCGCTGGGATGCGAAGACGTCGAGTTTTCTCCGGAAGATGCGGGAAGATCCGATCCTGAATTTTTGTATCGCATTTTGAGCGCCGTGGTGGAGGCGGGCGCGACGACGTTAAACATTCCAGATACGGTTGGGATTTGCTTGCCGGAGGAGTTCGGCCAGCTCATCGCCGGCATCAAGGCGAACGTGAAGGGTATCGAGGGTGCGGTTATTTCGACGCACTGTCAAAATGATTTAGGATTATCGACGGCGAACTCTTTAGCGGGCGTCGCCAACGGCGCGCGTCAAGTGGAGTGTACCATTAACGGCATCGGCGAGCGTGCGGGTAACGCATCTTTGGAAGAAGTCGCCATGTCTATTTACATGCGTGGACAGTCGCGATTGATGGGTGCGTACACGGGCATCAACCCGGTGTACATTTATCCCATCTCTCAAATGGTGAAGACGTACAGCGGCATGGCGATCCAGCCGCACAAGGCTATCGTCGGCGCCAACGCCTTCGCGCACGAATCCGGCATTCACCAAGACGGCATGTTGAAGAACAAGCTCACCTATGAGATCATCGCTCCGGAACAGATTGGTTACTTCCGCGGTGAGGATGATTGCGGTGTGGTCATGGGTAAACACTCTGGTCGTCACGCGCTGTCGTCCAAGTTGAAGCAACTCGGCATTCCGTTGGAGGGCGCGCAGCTCGACGAAGTGTTCAACCGCTTCAAATTGGTTGCTGAGACCAAGCTCGGTGGCGTGAACGATGACGAACTTTTGGCGATCGTTCGCGATGGTGAGTCCGTGCAAGATCCGGCGTGGTCTTTGGAGACTGTTCAAGTCGTGTGCGGCACCACCGGTTTGCCGACGGCCACCGTGAGAATGCAAGCCGCCGACGGCACGACGCACGTTTCCGCCGTCGTCGGCACGGGCCCGGTCGACGCCGCCTTCAAGGCTATCGACGCGGTGGTCGGCTTGGACGTGGTCTTGACCGAGTACAGAGTCACGGCGGTCACCAAGGGCATCAACTCCTTGGCTGAGACCACCATCAGCATCAAACCGAGAGAGGGTGCCGAACAAAAGCTCGGCTCGGACGTCTTCAAGACCAACTTGCAAACCGGTGAAACCGCCGTCCGCTCGTTCACCGCGACCGGTGCGGATACCGACATCGTGGTCTCCTCCGCCCGTGCTTACGTCATCGCTTTGAACCGAATCGTCGAGTACGTCACCAAGTCGTACGTCCAAGAAGAAGTCGCCGTCTCTCGGTGAGCTCTTCATTCAGTCAGCGCGACGCACCTAGCCATTCAAACCTAGAAGCACGTTATTCATATCACGTCATATTCACGTAACGACACGTCACGTCACGATCCTCTCGCTCATCCGATCGTCTCGCAGACGCGTCGCGCGCACGTTTCCTCGCGTTCTCTCGCGTTCCCTCGTCTTGACGTCGCCCGCGTAAACCCAAACCAGAGGCGCACGGATTGACGGATCGCGCGGCACTCGACGTCGCTTCCCGTCATGAGCACGTACGTGTACGTGGACGCCGACGGTGGCGGTACCGACCGTAAAGCTGTGCAGCGTCGCACGGTGGATTACACGGCGACGACGGTGCGATACGTCGAGGAACGCGTGTACGCGAAGGATCCATGGAATTCCCCCCATCCGCGCCCGTTGCCCGGCGCGCTGTTGGATTTCATGCCGCCGGTGGCGTACCCGCACCTCCCGGCGACGTCGTTCGCCACCAAATTCGTGCACGTGAGCAGTAACAAGATCAGAACGAGCGTGAACAAGGTGATGTTCATGCCGGATGGGAGACGTCTGCTCACGTGCTCGCAAAACGGCGAGTTTACGCTTTGGAACGGGATGTCGTTCAACTTTGAGACAATTTTGCAGGCTCACAACGGACCGATCAGATGTGCCGAGTTCAGTAACAACGATAATTGGCTCCTCACCGGGGATGACGAAGGAAACGTCAAGTACTTTCAGACGACGTTTAACAATTTACGTTCGTTTCAGGTACACAAGGAACCGGTGACGTCCATCTCGTTCGCGCGATCGGATTTGAAATTCGCGACGGGAAGCGACGACGCGACGGTGAGGATCGTGGACTTTGCGCGCGCTGAGACAGAGCACACGCTCAGCGGACACACGGGGGACGTGAAGACGGCGGAGTGGCACCCGTACCTCGGACTTGTGGCTTCCGGGGGTAAAGACGGCGCGGTCAAGATGTGGGATCCAAAGAGCGGACACTGTGCGACGACGTTGCACGGGCACAAGAACGCGATCACGTGCTCAAAGTGGAACAAGAATGGAAACTGGCTTGTCACGGGCTCAAGGGATCAAACATTGAAGGTTTGGGATTTGCGAATGTTAAAGGAAATAGGGACGTATCGTGGTCACGGCAAAGACGTCACGGAAGTCATCTGGCACCCGACGCACGAGGCCATGTTCACCTCCGGCGCGTTCGACGGTTCCATCAACTACTGGCTCGTGGGCGCGGGCGAAGCGCCGCAAGCCGAGATCAAGGGTGGTCACGAAGGCTCCATTTTGAGTCTCGCGTGGCACCCTGCCGGGCACATTCTGGTGAGTGGTTCTTTGGACAACACCACCAAGTTTTGGTGTCGCAATCGTCCCGGCGAAGTAGCGAGAGACACCGCCGCCGGGCGCATGCCCGCCGGCGGCACCGTCGAAGCAGTCATTCCCGCCTCGGTGCCTCGTCCGAGCGCTCCGCCCGGTTTACCTCCGGGTATCAAGCAATCGGGCGCGCCTCCGAGACGTCCCGCACCTCCGGCGCGCGGTCGCGCGCCTCCTCCCGCGCCTCCACCCGGCGCACCGCCCGGTCGCGGTCGTCCACCGCCTCCCGCGCCTCCCGTCGGCGCGCCTCCGCCGGCGCCGCCCGGCGGTCGCCCGCCGTCGGCGCGGCCCGCCCGCCCGCCGAGAGGTCGTCCTCCTCCCGGACTTCCTCCTGGACTGTAAACCATCGACGCTTTAGATTTCATTAGCACCCAGTTAGCGCGTTGTGGTTCATAGACCGAGTGTAGACGACGCCCTCCGTCCCCGAAAAGCGCGCGTCGTCGTCTCGGATAACGATAGAGTCCTCAACGCTGGATTACGTCATCCGCACACCCCACCGCGTTCGACCACCGATGTCGGCTCAGCTTGCCACCGCGAACAACGCCGCGCTCGCACGCGCGTCCTTCACCGCGCGCCGATCGTCCGCGCGCCGCGCGCCGATCGTCCGCGCCGGCGGAAGCGCGACGCAACAGAAGGGTCTCGGCGATCTCGACACGGTCGAGCTCAAGGCTGCGGACGGAAGCGCCGCCACGGTGTACCTCTTCGGTGGTGTCGTCACGAGCTTCAAGCCGAAGGGCGGTGATGACGTGCTCTACGTGCGACCGGACGCCAAGTTCGACAAGAGCAAGCCGGTGCGCGCGCCGACGCGTTCGTCTGGTCGCTCGGTCTCGCGCGCGCTCTTTTTCTCTCTCTCGCGCGTCTCTGATTTTTTCTCCGCGCGCTCGTATTGACCGGGGCGCGTCTTTCGATCGATAGATCTCCGGTGGTTTGCCGCACTGCTGGCCGCAATTCGGCCCGGGCGCCATTCAAACGCACGGTTTCGCGCGTAACGTTGACTGGACGCTCGTCTCCACGACGGATGGCGACGAACCGTCCATGACGATGGAACTCACGCCGAACGATTACACCAAGGCGATGTGGGATAAGGATTTCAAGGTTACGGAAACGGTGACTCTCAAGGGTGGTGCGCTCGAAGCGACGCTCGTCGTCGAAAACAACGGCTCCGAGGCGTTCGATTTCACGGGTTCCTTCCACACGTACCTCAGCGCCGACATCAACGCGGCGGCGGTCGGTGGCTTGAACGGCTGCAAGACGTTTGATCGTCTCGCAGAGTCTGAATCCACCGTCTCCGGTGACGTCAAGTTCACGGGTCCGATCGACAGCGTCTACTACGGTGTTCCGGAGACGCTCACGCTTGCCACGGGCAAGCGCACCGTCAACATCAAGTCGAGCAAGACTTGGACCGAGGCTGTCGTCTGGACGCCGTGGACGGACATGGAAGCGTGCTACAAGGAGTTCGCGTGTGTCGAAAGCGCTGCGGTGACCCCGGTTGTCGTGGCCCCGGGTGCATCCTGGGCTGCGACGACCACGCTTTCTGCGTAAAGGGCATATATTTCCGCCGCGCCGCGCGCAACTTTCATAATACTTGGTAGACTCTTGCATGTAAAACTGCACGTATCATTAACACTTCGTATCGCTCAACTCTTAAACTGTATTTGCATTTACATAATCTACGTCGACTCAGGACGAGAGGACACTATCCGCTCTAAAAGTACTTGTTACCGAAAACTTTCGCGTCGTGATCTTTTTTGAAATCATCGCGCGTTTGCGTTCCCGCTACAGCGCCGTGATCGTTCAGTATGGTGCGATCGAGTCGTACGTGGTGTGGAGGCTGCAAAACAGCCCTTTGGGCGTCGGTCATTTCCTCTTCCGTGCCTTTTGGCCACGTCGGATAGTAGGATCGTCCGTACGCGTACGTCGAGGGTGCGAATCGATACAACACCGCGCGACGCGTGTGCTTCGCCGTCCACGCCTGCGTGCCGTGCGTCGCCGCCTCAGTAAAAAATAACACATCTCCCGCCTTCAAGCGCGGATTCACCACGAGCTCTTGGTGGGACTTGTATTCTAAAATTTCTTGCGGACAAGGAAAGCTCGACTTGTGCGAACCGGGAAGGATGCAAAACCCACCGTCACCTGGCTCGGTGTCGGACAGCGCGACGCTCACGCCGATAAGTTGATTGTACATCTTACCGCCCTCGCACGTATAGGCGAGCTCTTGACACCAAGTCCCGTCCGGATTCATGCGTCCTCCGTGAAACACGAAACCGTCCGCCCCTGTCCTCTGCTGAATCATCAAAGGCAGATGGTCCATGCGATAACCCTCACCGATGAGCTCGTGATAGTACGGTACCAAACGCTCGTGCGCGAGAACAGATCGAAATAACTCGGCGTCACCGTTCCCCCACGAGAGCATGCCGCCCAAATCCTCTCTCCCCGTCGCGCCGTCGCCTGCGAGCGGGTCCCCAGCCTCTCCGCCCAAACGCAATCGCCCCTTCCGCTCGATGATCTCATCCGTGTGCGCATCGATCGCCGCGTTCATTCTCTGCACCTCCTCCTCCGCGTACACCCCGCGAACGACGCAGTATCCTTGCAAATCGAACGCAAACTTTTCTTCTGACGTCATCCGCATTGTCGACGACGAACCGTTCGCCATCGCGCGCACGCGTCGAGTGGATGCGACAGTGCGCGCGCGAGAGCGACGCACGCGCGCGGGTACCTCCACCGCGCGTCCGAGGGCGTTCAGGCGCGCGCACGTCGACGTCGAGGCCGCCATGAAGTGCGGGCGGGCCCAAACTGTTGACACTGGTGCACTTTACAATACTTGTACACGGGGAAGAAATCAATCGCCATTGCGCGTCGTCGAGCCCACGTCGAGGGCGGCGGTGAAATAAAAGAGTTTAATCACGCGACATGCGCGCGTCGGGCGCGAAAACAAGAGGTCCGGGACGCGGTGTGTCGAGAGTGGATCTCGCGGCGTTGAGTTTGCTCCAGTCTGAAAATAGACGCCGCGCGCAGACACTGGACGACGAGCTCGATTCGAAGAAAAAAGAATACGCAGATGCGCTCAACGCGCTCGTGCACTCTCGAAATCTCGCGCGGAGCGCGCGAGAAGGTCGGCGGAGACAGGCGGCGCTGTTGGCGCGCGAGAGGGAATCGAAGAGACTTTGTCGTCGAGGCGCCGAGGCGGATGACAAGATCAATGCGCAGCGAGATTTCGACGTCGTCGCCTACATGAGGGTGTGTCGCGAGTTCGAAGAGATGATGTCGCGCGCGGTAGGGTAGCGGGAAGACGTGCGTCTCGCTCATATTTCACTACTTCTAAAAAACTCGTTACGTAACCGACTAATCCATTCTGTTCTTCAGCGTTCGCGTGAACGTGCCCTGGTCCTTCGTGATCACCGTCACCGTACCACCCCAACCACTCAAGCAATCTCGGTTTACGCCAGAGTTCAAGCAGTGCGAGATGACGTTGCACAAGCTTTCCGGATCTAAATCTCTTCTGTAAAACGACTCGCACACGCCGAAAAGCGACTCCACGTTGTCGCCGGAGACGACGAAATCATCCGTCGACGCGTCCGCTCCAATCAAGTCCATGCTCGTGATGTACGGCTTTCCATCGTTGTCTAATCCAGCGATCACCGGTTCGGTGTAATACGGCGAAAATCGCTTCTCGTACAGCGTCGCGCTCACGACGCTCGCAAACACCTTCGGCGACATCTTCCTATTCTCTCTCAACTCGTACATGTCGTGCTTGAACCGAAGCTTTTGCGCCAGCGTGAGCTGATCCGCGATCAAACCCGTGAGTCCAATGTACAATCTGTCGTGAATCTTGTGCAATTTAGAGTAATCCACCGCCGCGGTTTGGTTTTGATTGATGCCCAACCTGAGATCGGACGCGATCGCCACGCAATCCTTTCCCGTCATCGCTGCGTCGTCGCGTCACCGTTCGCGCGTCGATCGTCGGTCAGTCGCACGTTCGCGATGCGCGTCACACACCGCGCGCGTCTCGCCTCGCGTCGTCGCCGTCGCGTCCCCCACGCACGTCGTCGACGACGACGACGAAATCAAAAAAAACACCGAATCCCCGAATCTCGCGCGTCGCGTCGTCGCGCGCGTCGTCGCGCGCGCACCTATGACGGCGGCGCCGTTGTAACTCATGATACTCATCTCGCCTCGCGTCTCGGCGCGCGATCGAGCGCGCGTCCGTCCGTCGTCGTCGACGCGTCGAGGTCAACGACTGGCGTCTGCCGACGAATGATGATGTCTTCTCGTCGGCATCATGCGTCGCGTCCTCGCGCGCGCCGTTTCGCGCGTCGCGGCGACGCTCGACGCGACCACGTCGTTGTCGTCGTCTTCTCGCGCGTCGTTCTCTCGCGCGTCCTCGCCCACGGGTCCCGACGGCGCGTCTCGCGCGCCTCGTCCGCGCGCGCGCGTCGACGCGCGAACGCTCCCTCGTCCACCGCCTCGCGCGACCGACGCCGACGCCGACGACGCGCGAGAGGAGGAAGAGACCGACGATCTTGAGACGATCGCGCGCGCGCACGCCGAGAAGCGACGCGCGTATCACGCCGCGCGAGGGATGGATGTGCTCGAAATCGGTGGGCCCGCGGGTCCCTTGGAACCGACGCGATACGGCGATTGGGAGCGCGGGGGACGCGCGAGTGATTTTTAGCTCGTAGTGTGTGTAGTGCTATCATTCTTTCGTCACCGACGACCGTCGTGCGTTCGTCCGTCGCGTTCGAGACGAATGGTTCTTCGCGAGCCCAGACGGTTGAAAATCGTCACACGCGCGCGCGCGAGCGTCGACGACTCCTCCGGGACGCGCGACGCGCCAAAAGACGGACGCCGACGCGCGCGTTCGTGTGTGCGCATCCGCGCGCGGGGGACGAGCATCATGCGTCGAGCAGGACGCGCGAGCGCGCGAGCGCTTCGCGCGCGAATCGGCGCGAGGCTGACGCGGATTTGGACGGCGTCGCGCGAGACGTCGCGCGCGGACGCGAGAGCGTCGTCGACGTCGACGACGACGACGCACGCGGGGACAACGACCGAGGCGCGAGAGCACGTGGGGTTCGCCGCGCACGGATTGTTGGCGGAGACGGCGGTGTTCGCGCCGATGGATGTGCCGAGCACGGGGGGCACGCGCGCGACGGGGACGAGCGCGGGAGGGAGAGGAGGGTGCGCGTTCGATGTGAAAGAGCTCCCCACGCCGAAAGAGATGGTGCGCGTGTTGGATGAATACATCATCGGTCAGGCGCACGCGAAAAAGGTGCTGTCGGTGGCGGTCTATAATCATTACAAGCGCGTCGGCGCGGAGAGCGAGCGTCGGCGCGCGCGCGAGGCGAGTGAAGAGGACGAATCGTTCGGTGAACTGAATAAAACAGTGACCGAGGGAGCGTACGATGACGTCGCGCTGGAAAAGTCAAACATCTTACTCTGTGGACCGACGGGGTCCGGGAAGACGCTGTTGGCGAAAACTTTGGCGAGGTTCGCCAACGTTCCCTTCGCCATCGCGGATTCCACGACGCTCACGCAAGCCGGATACGTCGGCGAAGACGTGGAGTCTATTTTACACAAACTGCTCCAAAACGCCAATTATGACGTGCACGCCGCGCAAAGAGGAATCGTTTACATCGATGAGATTGACAAACTGTCTCGAAAGAGCGACAATGTCAGTATCACGCGCGACGTCTCGGGCGAAGGCGTACAGCAAGCACTTCTGAAGATGGTCGAGGGCACCACCGTCAACGTTCCAGAAAAGGGTGGACGCAAAAATCCAAACTCGCAGTTCGTGCAACTGGATACGACGAATATTCTGTTCATATGTGGTGGTGCGTTCACTGGACTGGAGAACGTCATACAAAACCGCTTGTCGAAGAGTTCGATAGGCTTTGGGAAGCCCGTCCTTTCTCGCGACGACCCGAACAGTAAACAAGCCATCGAAGCCGCCGCAAAGGCGTTACAGGAGGTCGAAACCGGTGACATCGTGGCTTACGGACTCATTCCAGAATTTGTCGGCAGATTTCCCGTATGCGTCCCGCTGACGGCGCTCGGCGAGAAGGAGCTGGTCGACATTTTAACGAAGCCGCGCGACGCCGTAGGAAAGCAATACCAGCGTTTGCTCGACATGCACGGCGCCGATTTAAACTACACGGACGATGCTCTATCGATCATCGCTAAGGCTGCCATACGACGTGGAACCGGCGCTCGAGGGTTGAGGACACTACTCGAAAGACTACTGACGGACGCCATGTACGAAGTTCCGGACGATCCGGCAGTCTCGGGAGTGCTCATCGACGGCGAGAGTGCCGAAGCGGGCTTATCTCGACGAGGCGTCCCCGGGGCTAAACTCATTCGATCGAAGCTTGATGGAAAAGCAAAGAAAGGGAAAGAAAACACTTCGGTGGAAGAAACGGCATAGAAACATCTACCACCACGCGCCGCGCTGTACTCACCATTTAAAATCACACTTATACACAGTCGATCATCAAAGTTGAAATAAACATGTACCGGTATGTACTAATTTTATCTCACTACAAGCACAGACGCTGCGTTCTCTCAATACATAATTTATAGTTTTCTTTTGTTTCTTAAATCCGTCACTCAGAGAGCATCCTTCGCGAAATAACCGTACGCCCAGGGAATGCTGAGCGTAAATTTCACGGCCAGATGATTCATCCACTGTCTGTCCACGATGCCATCCTTGAAGAATGTGTACACGCTCTCTTGCCAAAAGATGACGATGACGCACAGACACTCGATGAAGACGTGGAGCAGACAATATCGTTTCTGCAACACGGGAGGAAACGACGACATTGCGATGTTCATGGTGACGACGCACGACCAAATGCCCACGGCGAGATAGTTGACGATGGCGTACTCCAACTTTGAGCCAACCTTGAAGTAGTACAGCTCGACGGGGTCCGCGTACGCAAAGGAGAACGCGTACAACGTCAACATCACCCAGTTGATGAGCATGACGGCGTGCGCCGTACACGCGGGCTTGTACCACTTCCTCACCGGAGCCAACGCCTGCGCCGAGACGTTATTGTAGACGTACATGAGCACAAAGCAGGTGGAGAGTGAAAATCTTCGGACGAACGAGTCTAGGGTGATGTTATACCTGTCCAGCCCTCGGCCCTGCGTGCCCTCGAACATGAGCAGCGCCGCCTGTAAATAATTTCCTATCGCTAATCCGCACACCCATCTCTCTTCTACGCGCTCCTCCCTGTGTCCGAGCACAATCAACGTCTCGAGCACCAATCGCACGTGAATCACCGTGCACCACATCGACATGGAATAAAATGGTCTCGTCCCCTCATCAGACGCAAAGTACAACTGCGCCGCGTTTTTCCCAAACCACGAAAACGGCGCCCCGCTCAAAGCCTGCACCGCGTGCACCGCGCACGTCGTCCACAACGCCGTGCGCGCCCTCGCCCCTCTCCCGATCGCGCCGACATCCTTCGTCGTCGCCCCGCTCCCACCCGTCGTCCTCGTCCCACCGCTCGGCGTCAGCACCCCACCTCCCGGCCCTTGACTCCGACTCCGACTCCGACTCCGACTCCGACTCGCGCTCCGCGTTCGCCCTCGCCCTCGGCCCGCGCCGCCGGCGTCCGATTCGCGCGCCTCCCTCGACGTCGTCCGCCCGCTCTTCCCCGCCCCTCCCGCCCCTCCGCGCGCGCCGGACCCCGATCGCGTTCCCGACCTCGCCGACGTTCTCGAATGCGTCGCCATCGCTCGTCGCGCGCGTCGTCCCCGTCTCGCGGCGCTCCACCCCTCCCGAGTGAATGAATCGCTCGAGCAATCGAGCGAACGAGTCACGACGCGCGCGAAACCACCGCTCGTGCGCTCGTCCGCGCGGTCGTCCGGTCACTCTCGATCGACCGTTCGACGCGCGTCCGTTCGCCCGTTCGCGCCGACAACTGCGCGCGCTCGATCGAATCGATCGACGGATTCGACGCGCGCGCGATCGATCGATCGAGTGTGACGAGTGACGAGTCACGACTCGAGAGTCATGTGTGAGGAGTGACGAGTGACGAGTGACGAGTCACGACTCGAGAGTGACGAGTGACGAGTCGCGCGTCGACCGCGCCGACATCCATCACACGACGACGACGGCGCGCGCACCGCCGGATCGACCGATCGATCGATCGATCGTCGTCGCGCGTCGAGAGGAAGGACACCGAGGGATGGTGTTGTACGAGGCGATGATCCTCGTCAGCGCCAAGGCGCCGCGAACGGCGTGCGCGGACGTGTTGAGACGATTGGGGACGCGCGTCTTGGACACCGGGGGGGTGGTGACGGACGTCGCGTCGTACGGCGCGAGGACGTTGGCGTATGAGTTTCGACGACCTGGGGAGAAACACTTTGAGGTGCGTCGTCGTGCGTCGCGTCGCGTCGTGCGTCGTTCGTGTGGGGGGGGTGGGGGGGGGGGGGGGGGGGGGGGGGGGGGCGAGAGAGCGCGGGCGCGCGGGCCGCGCGAGGGTTGGACGCGCGAGAGAGAGAGAGAGAGCGGCGAAGGGACGCGCGAGGGGAGGGTGTGCGTCGTCGAGGCGCGACGAGGGATGTGAACGAGAGTGCGAGAGTGTGCGCGAGCGTGTGACTGACGGTGGTGATTTGTGGATGGGGCGTGCGCGCGCGCAGGCGCAATTCGTGAAGATGACGTTCAACGCGCCGCCGAGCGTCGTCGCCGACGCGGAACGCGCGTTACGCCTCGATGAACGGGTTTTGCGGTGGATATTTACGAAACAACGCGCGTTGAAGCGTTTGAATGATTTCAAGGCGAGAGACCCGCGGAATCCGAACACGATACAGAGTTATAGCGGTCGGAAGTGAGGACGCGGAGGAGACGCGGAGGACGAGGCGCGCCGAGAGGCGGGACGTCGGTTCGGTGTGTAGCTTAGAAATGGTGTAGGTGCGTCCTGTGAGCGAAGTGTGCGCGTGAGGTGCAAAAGAACGTTCCACCATGGTCGCTCGCCCGGCGTCTAGATTTTGCGGATGACGAACAAAATTTAGTTATCCCTGTCTTACGCGCCAAGGCCGGCGTTTGCGTGATGATCAAGTTATTAGCTCTAACCGACGCAAAAAGCCGCCGGGCCGAGGACGATCGTGGAACGTTACACGTGGTTCGCACGTGCATATATATTCTTTCTTTCTTTCTTTTTCTCGTCTTTTTCGCCGTCAAAGGTTGCCGATGAGGATGAAATCTTATCTTAGCGGATTTCTCTGATTTTTCGTGAGGAAACTCAAGACACTGTTACACATCACCAAGGCATCTTTGACGAGGCAAGACTGCGTGTCGGGAACGTGGACGATGATAATCTACATATTCGGATTCCCTCAGAGCTTGAGCTGTGATCGAACATGTACCAGCCTGACACGTTTTCCTGCTCGCGATTTGTTCTTGTTTGTTTTTTCTTTCGACGACGCGAGTCTCCGGTGATGAAGACAGCAAGGGCGTTTCTCAAAGAAACCATTCGCAGTGCCCGAACTCTAGAGTTTTCGCTACCGATTCGTCGGATGCCTAGCTTGAGAACTAGTGCAGGCCCCACCTTCCTTGGATGTCTGAGGAGACTCGAAACGAAAACTTCTTCTTTCTCGCCTCGCGCTTTGAGTGGGAGAACCGCGACTGACCTCGCGTTTGTTTCCCACCGCGCCGCAGCAGAAACGTTTTACTTAGAGGATACCATTGTAAATTAAAAAAGAAGTAATTAATTATACGCAACACAAGTCAAGAATCATCGCGCGCGCAGTGACTACCACTGAATCTGATCGCCCGCGTAATCGAACAAGTTTCCGCTCGACGTCTCCAAGTCGGCGTCTCCGATGACTTCGAGCAAACGCGTCACGGCGTATTCCGGCGTGAACAACTTATCCGCCGGCACGTTCTTCTTGAACGGCTCGCTCAATTTCGTATCCACCGTGCCCGGATGCACGCACATGGCGATGATCGGATGCTTCTTCCTCGCGAACTCGACGGCGGCGTTTCTCGTCAGTTGATTCAACGCCGTCTTCGACGCCCTATACGAGTGCCATCCCCCCAACTTATTATCCCCCACGCTGCTCACGCGCGCCGACCAATTCGCGATCACCGGTACGTGTCCACTCCCACCCTCTCTCGAGTTCACCTCCGCCGTCTTGAGCATCAACGGCGAGAAATGTTTCATCATCATCGTCGGCCCCACCGCGTTCACCGCGTACGCGCGGTGCAAGTGCGCCGCCTCGGTTCTCGCGATGGACGTCTCCGGTCGCATCTTCCCATCGCTCAACACCGCGCTGACGTTCGCCATGAAATCTAATCGTCCCACCTCTCGCATCACCGTCTCGACCGCCGCCTCGATCGTGGTTTCGTCCTCGACGTCGACCCGCGCCGTGACCAGGCGCGCGCCGTGTCTGTCGCGCAGCGCGCGCAACCCGTCCGACCCTTCGGGATCTCGACACGTCGCGACGACGATCCCGCCCCGCGCGCGACCGCGAAAGAGCTCGGCGTCGCGCTCGAGCATCTGTCTCGCGAGCTCGAGTCCGATGCCTCGCGACGCGCCCTGCACGAGCGTCGCGAACGGGGGCGCGTCGTCGACGTCGGTGATGACGTCGCTTTGAGTCGCGTTGGGGCGTGGATGATGATGGGCGCCGGGACGCGGTGGTGCGGCGGTGCGCGCGACCGCGCGGTGCGTCGCGACGAGCGCGCGGGTGAGTCCTCGCATGGGACGCGGTCGGGCGGGCGGGGACGGCGCGCGCGGGCGTGTGCGGTCGAGGGGCGCGCGCTCGAACACTCGAGCGAGTCTGCGTCGTGGTGATTAATTACAGCGCGTCCGAGAACCATTCGAACGCGAGCGTAGAGACGATGTGCGACGCGACGCACGCGTCCGACGCCCACCTACCGCGCCTCGGTCGGGGTCTTCGTCTTGAGCTGAAGCGCGTGAATCGGATTATTCATCTCCTCGCTCAGCGCGTCGTAAATCATGCGGTGTCTGAGCACCTGGCGCTTCCCCTCGAAGGCTTCGCTCACCACCTCCACCTTGAAGTGCGTCTCCGCGCTCGGATCACCGCGGGCGGGATTACCCACGTGTCCCGCGTGCGCGGCGCTCTCGTCGATGACGACGAGAGACACGGGCGCGAGCGCCCGCGTGAGCTTTTGGGTGATGGCGTTGTAGACGGGGCGGCCGACGTTCATGGGGGCGCCGGCGGTCTCTTGGCACGCACCACCGTCCGGTTGCACGCGCGGAATCGTCGTTCGCGCGCGGTGAGCGGCGGGGCGAGCGCGCGCGGTGGTGGGACGGACGACGACGGACGCGCGCGTCGCGAGGGTCGGCATAGACGCGAGAGTCGCGAAGTGAGGCGACGGGGACGGCGAGGCGGACGCGGACGCGGACGCGGACGCGGATGGCGAGGTGGACGCGGACGCGCGTATCGACGCGAGACGATGTGATGGTGTGGATGCGTGAAAGATGCGACGTTACACGACGTGAGCGTCTCTGGTGACGGGAATCGCCGACGCGCGTCGCGTCGGCGGCTCGGTCGGCGCGACGCGAACGCGTTCGAACGCGTCGTCTCGTCAGAGCATCGACCGAATCGTTCAGGCTTTCGTGTACATCTTGGCCAGGTCGTCCAACGAGTGATCCAAGTGGCAGCAAAAGTCGGTGTCGACGTTTTGCTTGCACTTCATGGCGTTTTGCATGACCAAGTGGTGAATCTTCAACGCGTCGACGTAATCCTCCGGAGACATCTCCGCCGCCTTGACGCGTTGGCACAGGCAGTACTCACCGATCATGGTGATGATCTTCGAGCAGTGTTCTTCCTTGGTCATCACCCATCGCATGGATTGGTTCAACTTGACCGGATCCGAGAGTCCGCTCGCCAACTCGTTGATTTGCGTCATCGCCTTGCGAATCGTCGCGCTCATCTCCCGAAGTTGCGCCACCATGGCCGGATCGTCGAAGATTCCGCACGGCACTTGGCAGTGACCACCGCGCACGCGCATGCGCGCGTGCACGGTGCATTCATCCTCCAACGTCGTGTCGCCTTCGAGGCGCGCGCCTCGAGACGTGGTGAGGTAATCAAAGCGCACGCCTCGGTTTTCGAGCGCGCCTTCGAGCGCGCGCGCCGTGCGCGCGCCTTGAACGACGACCGTGGTGCCCTCAACTGCGCGCGAATCGAGCGCGAATCGAGCGCGTCGTCAGTCAGTCATCGCGAACGCAGTCGTCGTCGTCGGCGTCGTCGTCGCGTCATCGAGGTTCCGTCAATTCTCGGGGCACTCATCGAGCGAACGAATCACCGTCGAACGCTCGACCGGCGCGACATCTCCGAGCCGGTCGCGTCCGTTGCGTCGCGCGGTGACCGAGCGCGATCTCGCGTCGCGTCGCGCGTCGCGTCGCGCGCACCGGTACGAGCGAAGATTTGCATTTGTGGCGAGTTTGTTACGTCCACGCGTCAAAGTTTGACGCCGACGCGTCGTCGCGCGCGCATGTCGTCGTCGACGACGACGACGAAGGCGCGTCTCGCGCGCGAGAGAGACGGTCTCGGGATCTCGCGCGCGGCGACGCGACGCGCGCGATGGCGCGCGACGGTGCGCGGGCGCGCGAGACGGGACGACGGGGGGCGAGGCGAGGGAAAGGCTGGGGAAGACGTCGGACGCGAGCTGTACCGATTAGCGTCGACGAGAACGCGCGAGCGCGACGAGAGCGCGTCGAAAAAAGCGCACGCCATCGTGTGCGCGCGCGCCGAGGAGGCGGCGAGGAGTGACACGACCTCGTTGACGACGAAGGAGTGGAACTTTGCCCTTCGAGCCGCGGGGCGCGCGCGCGAGGACGAGGACGCCAAGGCGCGCGTTCGCGACGTGTGGAGTCAGATGCGACGGGAGATGGCAAAGCCGAGCGAATACACGCTGGACGAGCTGGCGAGAGGGCTGTGTCGAGGATCGAGGGATGTCGGTGCGACTTTGGCGACGCTGCGGGAGGCGGTGTCGTCGGGGGCGACGATGACTCCGTTCGCGCTCGACGGTCTCATCGTGCCGTGTATGCGCGAGGTGCAGACGTTTAAGCGTGAGAATTGGAACAAGGCACGAGATGAGCCGAGGGAACGAGTCATTGTCGACGCAATATCCGAGGTGTGGGCGAGTGGGAGAGGATACCATTCGCAGTATTCGCTCGCGAACACGATGAAGACGTTCCAACTGTGTGGTCGCGAAGATAAAGCCATGGAAGTGTTTTACGAGGGCGAGGTCGAAACGATAGATCACGTTGTACTGCGCGTTGCTTTGCAGTGTTTGTCCAAGTTGAAGGGCGTTGAAGCCGCCGAGGCGCTCTACCGTGAAACCAAGCGCAAGGGCGACGTGGAAGTCGGGACCATGCACGCGAATGTTTTACTGTATGGGGCGGTAAACGAGGGTAACGTCGCGTTCGCGACGAATCTGTTCGATCGAATGCTCGAAGGGAGCGAACCGGCGCCCGATTCACAGTCGCTCACTCGCGTCCTTCTGGCGTGCGCAAAATCAAAGGAAGCTGACATCGCGATGCGCTACTTGGAAAAGGGGAGGGAAGCGGGCGTGGTGTATAAAATAGACACTTTGGACGCTCTGTTGAAAGCGTGCGCGGACAGTGGTAGGGCATCTGACGCGCTCGGTGTGTTTATGGACGCGATTGAAGCCGGGATGGAGCCCACGGATCGTACGTTCACCCTACTCATGGAATCGTACGGAGACGTCGTCGCGCAGCCTGGACAACTCGAGCAGGCGCTCACCATCATGGAGATGGGCTCATTTTTGAATGTGAGAATCACGGAGCGCATGACGACGGTCATGCTTCAGCTGTGCGTCTCTGGGAATGATTTAGAGCGTGGACGCGAGGAGTTGCGAAAGCTGTGCGCGCGCGGAGTGAAACTCACGTGCAAGAGCACGCTGAGCGTCCTAGCGCCGCCATACGCTGCGAACGGCGATATCGATGGTGCCGTTGATATCATCAGATTTGGGCGCGATTTAGGCATCCCGATCGAAGGCGGGGTATTTATTCAATGCATGAACAAGTGCAAGGTTCGCGCTGACGCGACGGGCGCTCTCTGTCTCTACCGAGTCGCCAGAGACGAGTTCGACATACAACCGTCCGAGAGAATGATTGACGAATTATTTGACGTGCTCGGACGTGTCGGTATGTGGGAAGAGGCGCTTCGCATTCTCAGTGATGACGTGCTCTCGAGGGACGGTTCTTCCAAGACGGGATTCAGCGAAACAGCCGTCGCGCACTTGGTTCGCGCTTTCATCACCGCCGGCGAGCTCGAACAGGGCGTCGCCGCTCTCGAGGTCGGCAAGCTTCTCACGAACTCCGCTAATAAACTCGCGCGAGATCGTCTTCGCGCCGCGCAGCGCAGAGAGGGAAGAAAATAGTAGCACCTTGTAGTTTGCAGCCGTTAGCAGCGCAGAGAAGATGTCGAGTCGCCCACCACCGCATCGTCACTTCCCCGCGCACGATGACCGAACCCGCGGACGATGCGCGGGCAAACGCCGGTGACGCAGGTCCGGCCGACGAGCCCGAGGCGGCGCCGGGCGATTGGCTCCTGGCCGCCGCGCCTCCGCCGCAGAAATCCAAGAAGCGCAAAGTGCTCGCGCACGAATCCGTCTACCTCGATGCCCTTCCCTCCGCCTCCATGTACGAGCGTTCGTTCATGCATCGCGACACGGTGACGCACGTCGCCTTCGCGTCGACGCACGACTTTTTCGTCACCGCGTCGGTGGACGGGCACTTGAAGTTTTGGAAAAAGAGACACGAGGGCGTGGAGTTCGTGAAGCACTTTCGAGCTCACTCGAGCGAAATTATCGGCCTGTGCGTGAGCGCCGACGGCGCGATGTGCGCGACGATCGGTGAGGATAACACGTGCAAGGTGTTTGATGTGGTGAATTTCGACATGATCATGATGCTCAAGTTGGACTTTCAGCCGACGGCGTGCGAGTTTATTTATCGAAAGGGCGACGCAGTGCAGGCAATCGCGATAGGAGACGATAAGGGCATCGTTCGCGTGTATGACGCGCTTTCATCGAGTGGTCAGCCCGTGAAGACGCTCGATAAGCTGCATCGATCGGCAATCACCGCGTTGCGATACAACGCCGCGCGAGCGTGCGTGATTTCCGCCGAAGCGAAGGGCGTTCTCGAATACTGGTCGTCGAGACCGGAAGAAGAGTACGCGGCGCTCACCAGCTCAAATCATCCAAATGTGGAGTTTAATTTCAAGTTGGATACGGATCTGTACGCTTTGGCCAAGGTGAAGACCGTCGCGTACACTTTGGAAGTGAGCGCGGACGGCGAGAAATTCAGCACCACGGGACCTGATAGACGAGTGCGGGTGTTCAGATGGAAGACTGGGAAACTCATCAAGGACATAGACGAATCTTTAGAATGCGCAGAAGACATCCAGCGTAGTGGAAACGAGAAGTACGTGATTGAGGACATAGATTTCGGTCGACGGCTCGCGGTTGAACGTGAAATGTCAAAGTCCCTAGACAAGTACGCGTGGCCGAATGCGATTTTCGACGAAAGCGGCAACTTTTTGATTTATGCGACGCATCTGGGGATAAAGGTTGTGAATTTAGTGACCAACCAGTGTCCGCGAATCATCGGTAAGGTTGAAAATACGGAGCGTTTCACAAGGTTAGCACTCTTCCAAGGAATTCCACAGAAAGACAAGCGGGCGAGAGGCTCTGGAAAAGATGTCAAGGTGGCGCAGAAGGATCCGACGATCGTGGCGTGCGCGTTCAATAAGGTTCGCATGTATATCTTCTCAAGTCGTGAGCCAGAGGAAGGAGACGACGCAGCGACGGGTCGTGACGTCTTCAACGAGAAGCCGCGCGCCGAGGAAATCCTCGCGGCTTCGTCCGCACCCTCTGCGAGCGCAGGACTCGCGACGAGCGCGGTGATTCACACCACCGTGGGTGATATCCACATTCAGTTCTATCCGAACGAGTGCCCGAAGACGTGCGAAAACTTTAGTACGCACGCTAGAAATGGGTACTACGACGGCGTCATTTTCCACCGCGTCATTAAAAACTTCATGGTGCAAACCGGAGATCCCTTGGGCGACGGCACCGGAGGCGAGTCGTGTTGGGGCGGTGAGTTTGAGGATGAAATCGTTCGCGACTTGCGTCACGACCGTCCATTTACAGTTTCCATGGCTAACGCTGGACCTGGAACGAACGGTTCGCAATTTTTCATCACCACGGTGGCCACACCGTGGCTCGACGGTAAGCACACCGTGTTCGGTCGCGTGACCAAAGGCTCGGACGTCGTGCAAGCGATCGAAAACGTGAAGTGCGATAAGCGCGATAGGCCGTTAGAGGACATCACGATGCTGAGTATAAAACTGAATTACAACTAGCCTTCTTGTGAGAAATCATCGTTGGAGCTCATCGTAGATCGCCGACGCGACTCCTTTCACGATGTTCACACCTCGACTCGCCACGTTCTTTACAGCTTGCAAGTCGGTGTGCGCGGCGACACGGACGCGTTGCATGAGGTGCGCTGCCTGCAAATCCATGTCATCATCTTCATCGTACGGCGAGTACTGGTTACCACCGTATTGGTTACCACCGTACTGGTTACCGCCGTACTGGTTACCGCCGTATTGATTCGAGGACACGGCGCTCATGTTGTTCCCGTAACCTCTGCTCGAGGCGTTGTCACTCGAAGGCGCATACCTATTCACAGACGACGCTTGCGCGCCTTGAGCGTTGTGCACGCCATAGCGAGGATCGGGATTGGCATAGTAGTTCGGCCTGTAGGCGCCGCTTGCGGGCTTCGATGTCTCCGTCGACTTGGACGTGAATTTTGGGTTCAGCAACGTCACGTGGCCGTCCGCCGTTCTTCCGATGTTGGACGGCTTCGTGATCGGCGCCGCGACGGGCGACGGCTGCTTCACCGGCAGCGGTGCCGGCGCAGGCGACGGCGTCTGTTCAACCACGGGCGACGGTGGCTTCACCTCGACGGGCGACTCGGGCATAGGTTCCTCCGCGAGAACGCTTCTCACCCCCGGTGACGAGACCGCCTGGTTCACC
>Ga0181570_10000030_pt1 | contig 135221 bp, 128 predicted proteins | sample 101ome_18_FD_148667 | JGI IMG/M metagenome (GOLD analysis project Ga0181570, IMG submission 148667) | Coastal salt marsh microbial communities from the Groves Creek Marsh, Skidaway Island, Georgia - 101406AT metaG (spades assembly) | ecosystem: Environmental > Aquatic > Marine > Intertidal...
TGGAGTACTTTTCCACTCCACATAACATTGTCAGAAAGTAGTAATCCACCTTTTCTCATTTTGGGGAGTATTAATTCAAAATAATTTTTATAGTTTTCTTTGTCTGCATCAATAAAAACAAGATCAAAGGGTCCTTTTAGTTTAGGTATTAGTTCTAGCGCATAGCCGTGATGTCTTTTAACTTTTGAAGCATAGGGGCTTTGATTAAAATAGCGTTCTTGGATAGAAATGAGTTCTTCATTACAGTCTATGGTGTGAATGATCCCTTTTTCTGAAAGTCCTTCCGCCAAGCATAAAGTTGCATAGCCCGTATAGGTACCTAATTCCAAGATGCAATCAGGTTGCACCAGGTGCGATATAAAACTGAGTAAACGACCCTGAAGCCTACCGCTTATCATACGGGGGTGTAAAATCTTTTGATGGGTTTCTTTTTCTAATTTTAACAGCAGCTCAGGAATTGCTTCACTATGTGCAGTAGCATAATCGAACCAATCTTCATTAATACCTTCGGAAGTAAAGGGTGTATTATTTTTTTGGTCGGGCATAGGCGAAGCGTTCTAAAAGTGAAGGGAGGGCATAGCCGTCTAATCCGTTGATGCTTACAATTTCTCCTTTATCCAATTGCACCCAACCGTCCTCCTGCAGTAGTCCTTCTTTGATATAAAGCTGTTCTATACTTCCTATAATGAGCAGTGTGTCATTTTCGGCTATAGGATATTCATTGAGGTATTTGCAGCCCATTTGAATGGGAGCCCCCTTAACATAGGGCGCCTTCCAGTCTCTCTTTTTTTCTGGTTCCAAAAGGGTATAATCAAATTCAGAGACTCCTTCAGGATATTTCGCAGAAGTATGGTGGGCTTCTTCTATTTGGTCTTTCGAAATGGCATTTAGAGTAAAGACCCCTGTCGCCTTCATATTGGCGTGCGAATGTCGGGGAACAGTAGTAGGACGCAAAATAAATCCAATCAGCGCGGGATTGCTGCCTAAATGAACGACGGAGCTAAATACAGCTAAATTTTCATTTCCCATTTCTGAACAGGTACCCACCAGATGGGCAGATTTATAACCTGTAACACTATTAATTAAATTAAGACGGTAGATTTTGGCTAAATCTTCAATCTCTTTTCTGTCAAATTGATGCATCTGCACTTAAATTGGTTTTTGAAAAGGAAATCACTTAACCTTCCGATTTTTTATCGAATTGAAGGACGAAAAAAATAATGACTCCCACAGCAGCTACAAGAAGTCCAATATAACTGTAATGATCTAGAAGTTCTCCTGAAGAAAGAAAGCCTTTTATAATTTCACTATCAAGTAATGCGATAAATAAGCCTAAGGGGAGAAGCGCCAAAAGGAATTTAAATTTTTTCAATTTTTTATTTCTGCTATTCAATTTACGAAGATAGGGATAGATTCTTTAAATTTATAAAAACTAAAATTTACGCAAAATGACAGTCTTTTATACAATTTTCTTTTTTATTGCCACCCTGTTTTCACAAACCCCAGCCATAGAGGGAACCTGGATTACTCAAGACGATGAAACAGGAAAGAAAAAATCAGAAGTTTTGATTTATAAAGAAAAGGGGAAGCTTTATGGGAAAATCACCAAACTGCTCCTTGCAGAAGATCAAGGCAAAAAATGTGTAAAATGCAAAGGTGAAGAGAAAGATCAACCTATAGAAGGGTTAGTGATTATTAAGGCGCTTGAATTAGATGAAGATACTTGGGAGGATGGAACTATTTTAGATCCTAAGTCAGGGAAGATTTATGACTGTTCAATTGGTTTTGAAAATGAAAATACGCTTAAGGTTAGGGGGTATCTTGGTTTTTCCCTTTTGGGCAGAACCCAAATCTGGACCCGTAAATAAAAAAAACCGTCCAGTTGTAGAGACTGAACGGGAACTTAACTTAAACTAAAAACAAAATTGAATTAAATAAATTAAAAACGCCTAATCTTTAATTTTTTATCAAAGATATTTGATTAATGTTCATTCTATCATAATAAAATATTGAATTATAGCCTTTTTATTATAAATTCAATAATTAGATCTTAAAAATTAAGTCTTTCTAATTTTAATCTTGATATTTCTGCGATTTTACAAAATTTAAGCGTTTACTACTTTTCTAAGTAGTAGGGGATGAGGACCTTATTTATTTATTTTTCTGATGAATATAGTTTTTGACTATGCTTGTATTAGAAGATATTTTTAAACAATAGCGGAGTGTATTTATTATTTTATTTCCTTAGCTACAGATTCAATTCCTATGTGGGAATGAAGTAATGCTGTTGAAAATGAGAGAATGGATACTTCATTGCCGAATTCCCACTTTTTACCCTAAGAATTAACTCAATAGTACCCTAGTTTATTTACACACTTCTATTACTGAATTTTATCAGGTTTCATTAGATTATTGGGCTCTCGATATGGTAAATTTCTGTGAATAGCACTCAAATTATTGCCTTTTAGGTCATATATATCACCCGTCCAAGTATCGATAACAAATAATTCGTTTACAGGTGAAGGTTCGTATCTGTTTGATAATGCATAGATTAAAGCTGCGATTAGAATTGTACTAGCAAGTAGAACAGTAGAAGGAAAATGATTCATAGAACTATTTTTCTTTAAAATTAGGAAAAAAGAGAGCGTCCGATGATTAATAATTCTTTGAATAGGGAACTACGGTATTACTTAAAATATTTTCTAAAAACTTGCTTTACTATCTATTACGAAGTGTATCTTTGAATCTTACTTTAAAAGAAGAGCTTGTGATTTTTAACTTGTTTGGATTACTTTTTAATCCACAACTTTAGATCGAACCCAACAAGCTGCTTTATAGGTATCACGGGTGTTTAGCTCAGTTGGTTTAGAGCGCTACCTTGACAGGGTAGAGGTCACTGGTTCGAATCCAGTAACACCCACACTTTAGTTGCCTTAAAATAATTTTTTAACTTAGGGTAAATTAAATAATTTTTAACCATGAATCGATTCCTCATTATACTCCTTGTTGTTTTTAGTTCACTTCAGCTCTATGCGCAGCAGCAGATTACACTTACTTATCAGACAGAACTTCCTTTTCAAACTGCCTTTGATTCAGAATTTTATCATTTAGAGTCTTCTATGCTCCTTAGGGTCGTTACTCAGGAAATTACAGCAGCTGCTGAGCAATATCAAAAACAGCCTAAAGACTTAGTATTTAATGTCAATTTTAAAAGTCTTACAGGGGCCAGCTTAAGGGTTGACTATGGCGTAAATGCTGAAGTTTTGGCTTTTTATTTCGATCCTGCTCGCTCTATTGAGGTTTTTAAAACACACACCTATAATTGGATGAACCGAGCTTTTCGATCCAATATTCCCTTCAAGAATTAATTTCCCAATTTTTCTCTGGCCTAATCTCCCTTTTATTTTTTAGCAAATCAAGAAGAACTTCTTTATCTTTTACTACTTAAATTTTTAGTGAAATGGCAACAAAAAACCAAAAAGCCTATTGGAAAATCAATTTAAAGTACCTCTTTATACTTTTAATGATCTGGTTTACAGTTTCTTTTCTCTTCGGGATTGTATTCGCCGATGCATTGAATGAATTTCAGTTAGGGGGCTTTCCTTTGGGATTTTGGTTTGCTCACCAAGGGGCAATTTACACTTTTGTGATTTTGATTTTCGTTTACGTTTATCTAATGAACCGCTTGGATAAAAAGTTTGATGTTGATGAGCTTTAAAAAACTATAATTATGACTTCACAAACTTGGACCTATCTTTTGGTAGGTGCTACTTTTCTGCTCTATATCATTATTGCGATAATTTCCAGGGCAGGATCTACTAAAGAATTTTATGTTGCTGGAGGGGGCGTAAGCCCAATAGCGAATGGAATGGCTACGGCGGCGGACTGGATGTCGGCAGCTTCCTTTTTGTCTATGACAGGATTGATTGCTTTTATGGGCTATTCGGGTGGACAATACTTAATGGGCTGGACAGGGGGCTATGTACTTCTCGCCCTCTTACTCGCCCCTTATTTAAGGAAATTTGGAAAATTTACAGTACCTGATTTTATAGGAGAGCGCTATTATTCAAAAAACGCACGACTGGTGGCCTTAATTTGTGCATTATTTGTTTCCTTTACCTATGTAGTAGGGCAAATGAAAGGGGTAGGGGTGGCTTTTGCTCGCTTTCTCAATGTCCCCTTTGATACCGGTGTCCTTATTGGAATTGGCATCGTTTTCTTTTATGCCGTACTCGGAGGCATGAAAGGAATTACCTATACCCAGGTGGCTCAATTTTGTGTGCTAATTTTTGCCTTTACTGTCCCAGCAATTTTTATCTCTTTACAAATGACGGGAAATCCGGTCCCCCAAATGGGTTTTGGTGCCAAGGGATCTGACGGTGTCTACCTCTTAGAGAAATTAAATCAACTTTCGGTAGATCTGGGTTTTGATGCCTATACCCATATTGATCAAAGTAATTTGGTCAATATGTTTTTTATTACCGCAGCACTCATGTTTGGAACGGCGGGTTTACCTCATGTGATTGTGCGGTTTTTTACCGTGCCTCGTGTTAAAGATGCACGTATCTCTGCAGGGTGGGCGCTATTATTTATTGCAATTCTCTATACTACAGCACCGGCGGTGGCCGTATTTGCTCGGACTAATTTATTAACCACAATTTCTCAAGTTTCTTATGAAAAAGTACCCCAATGGTTTACCAATTGGGAAAGCACAGGGCTTGTTACTTTTGACGACAAAAATGATGACGGAATTATTCAGTATGTCGCAGATCCAGCCGTAAATGAGCTTACAGTAGACCAAGATATTATCGTACTGGCAAATCCCGAGATTGCAGATCTACCTGCTTGGGTTATCGGTTTAGTGGTAGCAGGTGGTTTAGCAGCAGCGCTTTCTACAGCAGCTGGACTTTTGCTTGTAATTTCAACTTCTATTTCCCACGACTTATTAAAAAATTATTTAAAACCAGAAATCAGTGAAAAGGGAGAGCTTTATGCAGCGCGCATTGCAATTGCAGTAGCGGTAGTAGCTGCAGGCCTCGCTGGCTTAAACCCCCCAGGCTTTGTAGCTCAAGTAGTGGCCTTGGCTTTTGGTCTGGCAGCATCCTCTTTTTTTCCTGCCATAATTTTAGGTATATTCGATAAACGTATGAATAAGATGGGAGCGATGTGCGGGATGATTCTTGGCATTGTTTTTACCGCCTCATACATCATATATTTTAAACCCCAATTGGGCGGACCTGGACTACCTGAAGACTACTGGTGGGGAATATCACCAGAGGGTATAGGAACTTTGGGAATGCTTATTAATTTTAGTATGGCACTGATTGTATCAAGACTAACACCTGCACCTCCCCAAGAAGTAGTTGCACTTACTGAGCGAATTAGAACCCCGAGAGGTACTTCAAATACGGCAGCCGCAATGCATTAAACCAAATTTATAAAAACATGAGTCAAAAAATTCAATCGCTCTCTGGTTATTATCACGAATATCAAAAAAGTATCCACCAGCCTGAACAGTTTTGGAGTAGAATTGCTCAAGGATTTCACTGGAAAAAACCTTGGGACAATGTACTCTCCTGGAATTTTGAAGGACCTGAGATTAAGTGGTTTGAAAATGCCAAATTGAATATCACAGAAAATATTTTTGAGCGGCATCTCTTTACTCACGGAGACAAAACCGCCATTATTTGGGAACCCAATGAACCCAATGAGGCGGAACGAAGAATCAGCTATTCAGAGCTCTATGAGATGACATGCCAATTTTCCAATGCGCTAGAGTCACAAGGAATACAAAAAGGAGACCGCGTCATTATTTATATGCCTATGATTCCAGAAGCTGCGGTCGCCATGCTTGCTTGTGCTCGAGTTGGCGCAGTACACTCTGTTGTTTTTGCTGGTTTTTCGTCTACAGCCCTCGCAGACCGAATAAAAGATTGCGAAGCAAAAATGGTACTAACCGCCGATGGAAATTTTCGTGGAACAAAAAATATCCCTGTAAAAGCAGTAGTTGATGAGGCGTTGACACAAACTCAAACTGTAGAAAAAGTAATCGTCTACCAACGCACACAGACAGCAGTAGAGATGAAATCTGGAAGGGATTTATGGTGGCACGAAGTAATAGCAAATGAACCTAAAGCGCATACAGCTGCTACTTTAGACGCCGAAGATTTACTTTTTATTTTATATACCTCTGGCTCTACTGGAAAACCCAAAGGGGTTGTCCATACTACTGCAGGCTATATGGTTTATACTCATTATTCATTTACCAATGTGTTTCAGTATTCGCAGGGAGATGTATATTGGTGTACAGCGGATGTGGGCTGGATTACGGGGCATTCTTATATCGTTTATGGCCCCTTATTGGCAGGCGCTACTACTCTAATGTTTGAAGGGGTTCCTACTTATCCTGACCCTGGAAGATTTTGGGCGATTGTAGATAAGTACCAAGTCAACCAATTTTATACAGCACCAACAGCAATTAGAGCTCTTCAAGCGTATGGCTTAGAACCTTTAGTACCCTATTCGCTAGACTCTTTAAAAGTAATCGGTTCTGTAGGAGAACCTATTAATGAAGAGGCGTGGCATTGGTATCATGACCATATTGGAAAAGGAAAATGCCCCCTAGTAGATACTTGGTGGCAAACTGAGACAGGGGGAATTATGATTTCTCCTCTTGCAGGCATCACCCCTAATAAGCCAGCCCATGCTTCACTCCCACTACCTGGAATTCAACCGCTAATTGTGGATGCGGAGGGAAATGAACTCAAAGGGAATAATGTCGAAGGTAATCTTTGTATTAAATTTCCTTGGCCCTCAATGTTACGAACAACTTATGGCGACCACAAACGCTGCAAGGAAACTTATTTTTCTACTTATCCAGGGATGTATTTTACAGGAGATGGTGCAAAACGCGATCATGATGGCTATTTGCGAATACTGGGGAGAGTAGATGATGTCATAAATGTTTCGGGCCACCGTATGGGGACCGCTGAGGTTGAAAATGCCATTAATGAGCACCCTAAAGTGATTGAATCTGCTGTGGTAGGCTTTCCTCATGATATCAAAGGACAGGGAATCTATGCCTATGTCATCTGCGACCTGGAAGGGCGCACTGAGGAAGGACTGATTAAAGAAATAAAAGAAACCGTTCGCAAAATTATCGGTCCTATAGCAACACCCGATGAAGTGCAAATTGTTCCGGGCTTACCGAAAACACGCTCGGGTAAAATCATGAGGAGGATTTTAAGAAAAGTAGCCAGCAAAGAGCTTTCTAATATGGGAGATACTTCAACCTTATTGAATCCTGAAGTTGTAGATCAGATTATTAAGGGGGCGGGATTAGCACCCTAACCTTCTGCGCAATACTCATCACCTACTTCAAAGGCGTCATAAATTTCTTTTGAAACGGCCCCTTGGCGTACGCCATCATCTGGGATTCCAGGAAGATCTTGATCGGCGTAATAAGTATTATAATCATCTGTTTGAAGTACAAAAAGATAGGTAGAACCCTGCACAACTTTTTGTATAATTTGTCCACATTTTTCTGTATCGGTATTGCACTGACAGAAAAAGAAAAAAAGCAGCAATAGCGCAGGTTTTTTCATGAAGAGAAACAGGCTTTAAAATAAGGGATCAATTGCTCAAGTTCGAGCGCTCGTGAGCCCTTGAGTAAGACACGACTATATTCCCAGTCGGCCGGATTGAAAGCATTTTTAAAGGATTCCAGGTCTTTAAATTTTTCTATGCTGTTATGCTCAAAGGAGGTAGCGGAGAATAAGGGACCAATAAGCAGGACTTTTTCTATACCTAAGGTTGAAGTTAAGGCAGCAATTTGCTCGTGTGCTTCCACAGCATATGTACCGAGTTCCTTCATGTCTCCCAATATCACCGCTTTTTTAGAGTTCTTATTTGCAGCAAAGGCTTCTAGAGCGGCTTGCATGCTGCTAGGATTTGCATTATATGCATCTAATACAAAGGCCGTCTCTTTAATATGGATAATCTGAGAGCGATTATTTGTGGATTCATAATTCTTAAGGGCCTGTTGAGCCTCAGCTGGCGTTACATCAAATAAGGTTCCGAAAGCAAGTGCTATAGCTAAATTAGTACAGTTATAGCTGCCATACAGTTTGGAATGATACGAATGCCCCTCAAATACAATATCGATTTCCTCAGTATTTGATTTACTTGGATTCCATTGTAATTCTGGCTCTTTTGTTTGACCAAATGTGACCACATCACCCCCTAAGCTGTATTTAATTTGATTTGGGTCGTCAGCATTGATTAAGATTTTTTGTTGGAATTGAATAAGATAGCGGTATAATTCTGTTTTCCCCTGAATGACCCCTTCTTCACTACCAAAACCTTCGAGATGTGCTTTACCGAAATTGGTAATAACGCCCCAATTGGGCTGTGCAATAGCTGCCAAAGCGGCAATTTCACCCGGGGCATTGGCACCCATTTCAATAATGCCAATTTCATGTTCAGGTTTTAGTTTGAGTAGGGTTAGGGGCACGCCTATATGATTATTTAAATTGCCCGCTGTTGCAAGGAGCTTGAATTTTTGTTTTAAAACAGTAGCGATTAATTCTTTCGTCGTTGTTTTTCCATTACTCCCTGTAAGGGCGATTAGGGTGGTATTTAATTGTTGGCGGTGATAAGTTGCCAATTTCTGAAGCGCACTGAGTGTATTGTCAACATACCATATTTGTTGGGTATCTCGTTCAAGCTGCGCATCGTCTACCACTACAGCGAGCGCCCCTTTGTCAAGGGCTTTTTGGGCAAACTGGTTACCGTCAAAATGAGGGCCGCTTAAAGCAAAAAATAATGCCCCCTTTTCTAAAGTGCGGGTATCCGTACTGACCCCAGTGGATTTTAAAAAAAGGGAGTAGAGCGCAGCAGTATCCATGGCAAAAAAAAAGCATCTTAAATAAAGATGCCTTATTTATTTTTATCCGCGTCTTTTGTGACGTGGAGTCTTTTTAACTTGACTTTTTGATCCTACCCGAGACATGGCACATCGGAAGCCGATATAATCAGTAGCCATATATTGGGGCATATACCTCCGCTGGGCGGGGTCTAACCAATAGGCTCTGTCTTTCCATGAACCTCCTTTAAAAACTCTTACTTCATCAGTAATGAGTGTTGTTCTTTTAGTAGAAGCATCAATTTCTCTGCTAATTCCATCACCAAGGTCTGTCACTTTGGGTGCCCGTGGCGCATTATACATTAATGATGTTTCAGGATCGCTCTCACCCTCAGCGCCTTCTTTTTTCCCAGCAGCAAAACTTCTTGAAGATTCAACATCACCATCTCTAAAGTTACGGTTGTCACTTTCAGAAAAATTCTGTCGCAAGAAAGTTTCCTCTTCATCAATTGGAGTTTCTGCTAAATCTCCAGGTAATTTTTTCAAAAGTATACGCCCATTGGGTAGGGTGTCAAAAACCAGTTCGTCAGGCGCAATAGTTACCGCTTTACCGTCTTCACCCATCACATTTTTAAGGTATACATTCCCTCTGTAGTAATTAAAATCATTTGCTTGATCATCTACGATTGGGCGGTAAACATCAGAAACCCATTCCGCTACATTTCCGGCCATATCATATAGGCCAAAGTCATTAGGGGGATATTGTTTTACTTGGATAGTGATATCTGCACCATCATCAGACCATCCCGCTATTCCGCCATAATCACCCTTGCCTAATTTGAAATTAGCAAGCTGATCTCCTTCCGTTCTCCGATCACTAGAGCGTGTATATTCTCCCGACCAGGGGTACTTCTTTTTCCCTCTGTAGGTATTATATTCTCTCTCACCCACTAGTGCAAGGGCTGCGTATTCCCATTCTGCTTCAGTAGGAAGCCTGTAGGAGGGAAGTAAAATTCCTTTTTCAATTCCCGCATAGGCTTTTACTATAGAGTCTCCTTTTTTCACTTCAGCCGCTTTACCACTCAAACTGTCCATCTTTCCACCATATACAGTTTCTGGACGTTTTAGGTAAGAATTTGTATTGAAGGTGCTATTAGCAGCCACTTCCGTATAGCGAATGTCTTTTTGGATATAGGACTCACGCTCAAGTATGTATTCATTGACACGGTCAGTTCTCCACTCGGCGTATTGAACGGCTTGCAGCCAATTTACTCCCACTACCGGGTATTCAGCATAGGCTGGGTGTCTTAAGTAATTCGTGGTAAGCTCTTCCATATAGCCCAGTTGATCCCTCCAGACAAGGGTGTCTGGTAAGGCGCCCTCATATATTTGTCGGTATCGAGGCTCATTGGTGGGGAATACATATTCAAGCCAGTCTAAGTATTCTAGATACATTAAATTTGTGACTTCAGTTTCGTCAATATAGAAGGACATAATGTGTTGCTTATTGGGAGTATTGTTCCAATCATGCATTACATCATCTTGCACTTGCCCTTTTGTAAATGTTCCCCCTTCAACAAAGACAAGCCCTGGACCTGTCTCTTGGTCTTCAAATTCAACATTAAATTGGAAACCTCCTTTTTTTGAGTTGATGTCCCATCCTGTTGCTCTTGAAGCATTATTACCCCCGCAGGAAACTAAAAAAAACAGCCCCAAACAGGATAGTAAATAGTATTTGAATTGACTAAATTTCATATAGTTCGTTGTTATTTACAAAACATTATGCAATATACAAATTATCAATTTTATAGAAAGAATTGCAATTTTATAATTCTACAAGCTTGTTAACGTATATTTTTTTTGGGTATTGCCTTGGAAGCATATTTTTTCTGTAAATAAGATTTTTAACTTATTGACGTTATAGTATAGCAAGACACGCTATTATGTTAACATACAGTAAGACTTTACTGGTCTTCGGATTATTTATTGGGTGCACTTTAGGTTTTGGCCAAAACTCTAACCGGGTAATTACGACAGGAGTCCCATTTTTATTAATCACACCAGATGCACGCGCTGCAGGAATGGGGGAGCTAGGAGTAGCGACTTCTGCGGATGCCTACTCTCAGCAATGGAATCCCGCTAAATATGTATTTGCTACTGCTGAAAAAGGAATGGGTTTAAGTTATACCCCGTATTTGAGCAAATTAGTAGATGATATCTTTCTGGGTAATCTCACTTACTATAAACAAATTAGCGATCGGAGTTCCTGGTCGACGAGCCTAAAATATTTTAGTTTGGGGAATATCCAATTTAATGAATTTATTGGAGGGACTATTGTAGACCAGGGGCAAGAGCGGCCCTCAGAATTGACGCTCGACCTTTCCTACGCCCTCAAGCTAAGTGAGTATTTTTCTTTGGCTGTAGCGGGGCGATATATACGTTCAGACTTGAGAATTACAACGGATGCTGATAATTCTTCCGCCAATACATTGGGAATAGATATAGCAGGCTTTTATGAAAGTGCTCCTTTTCAAATGGGGGCAACCAATTCAATTTTTAGAGCCGGCTTTAATACTTCTAATATAGGCCCTCGCTTAAATTATGATATTGGAGGTCAAAAAAGTTTTATTCCCACAAATCTAAAATTGGGTTTTGGATTTGATTTTCTCTATGATGATGCAAACACCCTTGGGATTTATACTGAGTTTAATAAATTATTAGTTCCCACACCAGTAGCAGTATACGACGAAGCAGGTGTCTTTTTGGGCTACCGCCAACCAGATATTGATTTTCTAAGGGGGATATTCACCTCCTTTAATGACGCTCCCGGGGGTGGTGCCGAAGAACTCAGCGAAATCACGGCAGCAATCGGTTTTGAATATTCTTTTCAAAATGCGTTTTCCCTCAGAACGGGGTATTTTAATGAAAGTAAAGAAAAAGGATCGAGACGCTATTTAACTCTTGGTGCGGGTTTTGACCTCAATTTTATGACAATTGATATTTCCTATCTTTTTTCTACTTCAAATGTGCGCAATCCACTCGAAAATACGATCCGTTTTTCATTGGCTTTAGATTTGGAAAGCCCCGCCACTCCAATTCCTACAGAGTAAGAAATCAATTGGGCTTTTAGCCATTCGAATAAATTAGTCTGAATATTTCCCCTTAAAAATAGAAATCAGTAATTTTGCAATCACCAAATGGGATTATTTATTAGGATTTTATGAAGAAAATTACAAAACAAACCTACCTGGATTGGTATGAAAATATGCTGTTCTGGAGAAAGTTTGAAGATAAACTTGCAGCCGTATATATCCAGCAAAAAGTCAGGGGTTTTTTACATCTTTATAACGGACAGGAAGCCGTTTTGGCGGGCTCTTTACACGCCATGGAGTTGGGGAAAGATCGAATGATAACAGCCTATAGAAATCACGTACAACCCATTGGTATGGGAGTAGACCCCAAGCGGGTGATGGCAGAGCTCTATGGGAAAGCCACTGGTACTTCTCAAGGATTGGGAGGTTCGATGCATATTTTTTCAAAAGAACACAAATTTCATGGCGGTCACGGTATCGTTGGGGGACAAATTCCCCTAGGTGCAGGAATGGCTTTTGGAGATAAATATTTTGAACGTGACAATGTCACTCTGTGCTTTATGGGAGATGGGGCTGTTCGCCAGGGTTCCCTTCATGAAACACTGAATCTCGCTACTTTATGGGAATTACCCGTAGTATTTGTAGTAGAAAATAATGGGTATGCGATGGGTACTTCTGTTGCCCGTACTGCTTCTCATCAAGAAATTTGGAAATTGGGCCTAGGCTATGACATGCCTTGTGAGCCTTGTGACGGTATGGATCCTGTAGCGGTAGCCAAAACAATGGATAAAGCCATCCAGCGCGCCCGCTCCGCAGGAGGACCTTCTTTTATTGAGATGAAAACCTATCGCTATAGAGGACACTCTATGTCTGATGCGCAGCATTATCGTACCAAAGAAGAAGTAGAAGAATACCGAAAAATTGACCCCATTACACAGGTCAAAGAAGTCATATTGTCTAAAAAATACGCGACTCAGAAAGAGATAGATGCCATAGACCAGTCGGTTAAAGCACGCGTAAAAGAATGCGAAGAATTTGCTGAATCCTCACCTTACCCAGCGCTGAATGTGATGTATGATGCAGTATATGAAGAACAAGATTACCCTTTTATCAAACACAAATTATAGCAGATGGCGGAGATCATTAATATGCCCAGATTAAGTGATACCATGGAAGAAGGTACCGTGGCGAAATGGTTTAAAAAGGTAGGTGATACCGTAAATGAAGGAGATATACTCGCTGAAATTGAAACCGACAAAGCCACTATGGAATTTGAATCTTTTAATGAGGGAGAACTGCTTCATATTGGTATCCAAGAAGGGGGTACTGCTCCAGTAGATACGCTATTGGCCATTATTGGTAAAAAAGGGGAAGACATCTCTGCATTGCTATCAGGAGGAGACAACGGTGCTGCTCCAGCGGCAGCTGAAGCCGCCCCAACAGAAGCAGCCACTCAAGCTCAGCCCGAGCAAGCTGCTCCAGCAGCCCTTCCTGAGGGTATTGAAGTTATTATGATGCCCAGGCTCAGTGACACCATGGAAGAAGGAACAGTAGCGAAATGGAATATTAAAGTAGGCGATACAGTTAATGAAGGTGACATCCTTGCCGAAATCGAGACTGACAAAGCGACGATGGAGTTTGAGTCTTTCCATCAAGGTACTTTACTTCATATAGGACTCAATGAAGGCGAATCAGCACCTGTAGACAGTGTATTGGCCATTATTGGTAAAAAGGGAACAGACATCAGCGGGATATTAGCCGCACAAAATGAGCCAGCTGCAGCTCCTGTAAAGGCAGTGACTTCTGAACCAACAGCAGCAGCAAAGCCTGAACCTGTAGCAGCTATAGCAGAAGTAAAGCCAGCGCCACAACCGGTTGCTCAGCCTATACAAACACAGTCTTCTAATGGAAGAGTAATCGCTTCTCCCTTAGCTAAAAAATTAGCCCATGAAAAGGGGATTGACCTAGCACGAGTCCAAGGTTCTGGTGACCACGGACGAATTGTAAAAAGAGATATAGACAATTATCAACCCCAAACGGGAGGAGGTATTCAGTCATTTACGCCGAGAGGTACTGAGTCTGTCACTGAATTGACTAATTCCCAAATGCGAAAGACCATTGCCAAAAGACTCTCAGCCTCAAAATTTTCTGCACCTCATTACTATCTGGGGGTAGAGTTTGATATGGACCACGCTATTGCCTTCCGTACACAATACAATACCCTTCCTGATACCAAAATTTCATTTAATGACATCGTAGTTAAGGCTACTGCTTTAGCGCTAAAACAACATCCACAAGTCAATGCCAAATGGGAAGACCATCAGATTACACAGCACCACCATGTTCATATCGGGGTCGCTGTGGCTGTAGAAGACGGTTTAGTAGTTCCGGTTGTTAAGTTTGCTGATGAGCAAAGCTTACCCCAGCTCGGAGCCGCTGTAAAAGACTATGCAGTAAGGGCACGTGATAAGAAACTTAAGCCTGAAGAAATGGACGGAAGTACCTTTACAATTTCTAATTTAGGAATGTTTGGTATTCAGGAATTTACTTCTATCATCAACCAACCCAATGGAGCGATTTTATCGGTAGGGGGTATAGTTCAAAAACCTGTTGTCAAAGAAGGGCAAATTGTGGTGGGTAATACGATGAAACTCACTTTGGCTTGTGATCACCGCGTTATTGACGGTGCTACTGGAGCTCAATTTTTACAGACCTTGCAAGGCTATATAGAGAATCCGCTGACCATGGTGGTTTAACGCCGCCATTATTCAAGTTTTACCGTTGCTTAAAGGTCTCGAATATTGTATAGAGTAGGATATCCATTATTTCCCTACCTTTAGAACATGTCTAAAACCATCGTCATCACAGGGGCAAGCCGAGGGATAGGCTTTGCCTTAACACAACTTGCTCTTCAGCAAGGACACCGTATTTACGCACTTTCGAGGAATATCCAACCGCTTAAAAAAAGCGAACGGTTATATCCGTATCGCATTGATTTATCAGAGGAGCAATCACTCCCTATTTTCGCTGAACAGCTCCAAAAAGAAGGAATTAAAATCGATGCCTTAATTCACAATGCAGGCATGCTGCTCAATAAGCCATTTAGCGAAACGACTACTGCGGATTTTGAATCTATTTATCGAGTTAATGTTTTTGGTTTAGCAGCGCTAACCCGGCTGCTATTACCCTCAATAGAACCAAAGGGACATATAGTTTCAATCAGCAGCATGGGAGGACTCACATCCAGTGCTAAATTTCCGGGATTGGCCGCTTACAGCAGCAGTAAAGGGGCCGTCTCTATACTCACCGAATTACTGGCAGAAGAATATAAAGAAACGGGTCCTGCATTTAATGCCCTCGCCTTAGGAGCGGTACAAACTGAAATGCTTGCCCAAGCCTTTCCTGGTTTTCAAGCTCCTGTTACAGCGGAAGAAATGGCGGCTTATATCTTAAAATTTGCTTTAGAAGGGCAGCAGTTTTTTAATGGTAAAGTGCTTCCTGTTTCCGCTACAACACCCTAATCTGTCATGGAAGAGGTCTTATCTTATATTCCCCAAGCCGCAAGAACAGGGATTCAACAATTGTTACAGTCCCAGGATGTGGAAATTAAAATCACCAAAAAAAGAGTAACTAAGCACGGTGATTTTAGATTAAACCCCAGAGGTACCGCATTAATTACCCTCAATAAAACCTCAAATCCTTACCGATTCTTAATTACATTACTACACGAGTTGGCCCATTATCAAGTATCTCAAACTGCTTATTCTCGATTAAAACCACACGGTGCGGAATGGAAAAAAACATACCGAATACTGTTTCTTCCCTTTTTGCATACCGCTATTTTTCCTGAACCCCTATGTGCCTTATTGGCTGGGCACCTCCGCAATCCCAAAGCGAGCACAGATCGTGATTTTGCCTTGGTTATGGCGCTAAAAAAATTTGATCCACCCTCTCTTACCACCCCCCTCTTTGAACTGGCAGATGGGCAACAGTTTGAATTAGAAAATGGGAGGGCTTTTATAAAAATCAAAAAACGCAGAACGCGTTTTGAATGTAAAGAACTTCATACAGGTAAAGGGTATCTTTTTAGTCCTCATGCAGAGGTACTGCCCGTGTCTTAAGGTTAGTGATCGTCTTTATGATACACTTCACGCACTTTCTTGAACAGGTCCGAGGAGTAAACAAAGTTGGTAAGGGCTTCATTGTCCGTATTAAAGATGGCTTCCTTACTGCCTTCCCAGGCTTTGTGACCGTTTTGTAAAAAAACAATTTTTTCCCCTATTTCCATTACCGAGTTCATATCATGGGTATTGATAACCGTTGTTATATTGTATTCTTCCGTAATCTCTTGGATAAGTTTGTCTATAAGAATCGCCGTTTTGGGATCCAATCCCGAATTGGGTTCATCACAAAACAGGTACTTGGGGTTCATTATAATCGCCCGCGCAATGGCGACCCTTTTTTTCATTCCCCCAGAAATCTCGTCTGGGTATTTATCATTGGCATTAATAAGATTTACCCGTTTGATTACAATATTTGCTCTTTCACGGATTTCTTCATCGGTTTTTTGGGTAAACATCTGCATGGGGAACATAATATTTTCTTCAACAGTCATTGAATCAAAAAGGGCACTGCCCTGAAAGACCATTCCCATTTCCTGACGTAAAACAGAACGTTCTGAAACCGACATTTTTTTTAGCCTTTTGCCTTCAAAGAGAATTTTACCCTCATCGGCTTCAAATAAACCGAGTAGACACTTTAAAAATACAGTCTTCCCCGAACCACTCTGTCCAATTATTAAATTGGTTTTACCTTTTTCAAAAACAGCAGAGATGCCCTTAAGGACCTCCGCCCCTTCAAAAGATTTTTTTAAATTTTGAACTTCGATCATTTAGGTAAGTAGCATTTGGGTGATAAGATAATTGACCAAGATAATAACCACACTGGTCCAGACAAAAGAAACAGTACTTGCCTTTCCTACCTCTAGTGCTCCACCTGTCATATAATAACCGTGATAAGAGGGAATAGTAGCCAGAATAAAAGAGAAAAAAGCCGTTTTAATAAAGGCATAAGTGATGTGAAAGGGTATAAAATCTAACTGAATGCCTTGAATGAATTCAGCACTTGAAGAAAACCCCCCATAAACGCAGGCAATATAGCCTCCAAAAACACCTAAAAACATAGAAATACAAATCACGAGTGGGTATAGCAGTAATGCGATAATTTTGGGGAAAATAAGATAGTTATAGGTGTTTATTCCCATTACTTCTAAGGCATCTATTTGTTCAGTCACCCTCATAGTTCCAATACTTGAGGTGATATATGAGCCTACTTTACCCGCCATAATTATAGAGATAAATGTGGGAGCAAATTCAAGAATAACAGACTGACGTGTGGCGAAACCAATTAAATCCTTAGGTAAGAGGGGATTTTCAAGATTCAGTGCAGTTTGTATTGCCACTACGCCACCCACAAAAAAGGAGATAAAAGCAACAATACCTAAAGACCCGATAATAAGGGTGTCGATGTCTTTTAATATCAACTGTTTAAGGATTTTCCATTTGGTAAATTTCCCAAAAACACTTTTTAGCATCAGGAAATATTGACCAATTTTAGAGAGGACTTTCATACCCTTCCAAAGGTAGCAATTTTCACTAAAAAAACTTGGGAGTAGTACTTTTTATACTACATTCTGTAAGTGATGGCGTTGATATTCATACCCGCACCCACAGAGGCAAAAATGATCAAGTCACCCGCCTGCAAGCTATGGCCGCCGTAGTTTTTCTTACGGATCAAGTCAAAAAGGGTGGGCACAGTGGCTACAGAACTATTACCGAATTCTTGGATGTTCATTGGAAGTACACCCTCAGGCATCGGTTTTTTATAAAGTCGGTATAAGCGCTTGATTATGGCATCGTCCATTTTAAGGTTGGCCTGATGGATAAAGATCTTCTTTACTTCATCTATGGATTCACCTGAAGCATCCAGACACGCTTTAATTGCTTGGGGTACATGGCTGAGTGCAAATTCATATACTTTTCGGCCAAACATTTTAATATATTTTGTTCCCTCGCCTGAAGCATTTGAGGGGCCATAAAAAATAAAATCTGCCTCACCATTAGCGGTATAGGTTACCGTTTTATGTGCCAATAGCCCGGCTTCACCTGTTGTTTTTTCTACTACTACGGCCCCCGCACCATCGGCGTAAATCATCGAATCCCGATCGCTTTGATCCAATACGCGGGAAAGCGTGTCGGCGCCAATTACCAGACATTTTGTAGCCATTTCCGCTTTGATAAAGGCTTGGGCTTGAATAACACCTTCTACCCATCCTGGACACCCAAAAAGGATATCATAGGCAACACAATTTGGGTTTTGAATACCCAGACCTGCTTTAACTTTTGAAGCCAAACTGGGCAGGGTATTAACTTGGTTTGAATGCACGCTTATATCCCCCACATTATGTGCTAAAATGATATAGTCCAGGGTTTCGGCATCTAGTTGTGCCTCTTGAATCGCTTTTTGAGCTGCCTCTACAGCAATCTCTGCTACGGTTTGGTCGTCTCTAATATACCGGCGCTGCTCAATCCCTGTAATGGCTTTAAATTTTTCAATAATCTCTTCATTGGGATTTGCAATGCGCTGCCCCTCTGTATCGTAAAACGTATTATTAGAAAAACTCGCGTTAGGCTGAATATGATCTGGAATACTACTTCCGCTGCCTGTAATTTTGATATTCGTCATCCTGAGATCAAAAATACGCGATTCATCAGCACCTTCAATAAAAAGCAAAAAAAGGCTACGAAGCCTAAAGTAAAAATTACGCAAGTATTCACTCGCTTATAAATTTTTAACTAATAGAAAATCAGCTATTTACATAGGATTCTATGGGAGCACAACTACAGACTAAATTACGGTCTCCATAGGCTTCATCTACACGACGAACAGTGGGCCAAAATTTATTTTCGTGGACAAACTCTAAGGGGTAAGCTGCCTTCTGACGCGAGTACGGAAAATCCCATTGATCTGAAGTGACCATTGCTAAAGTATGGGGTGCATTTTTGAGTAATGCGTGATCTGCTGAATTTTCAGAGGCAATTTCCATACGGATAGAAATCATGGCCTCACAAAAACGATCCAATTCTGCAAGGTTTTCACTTTCTGTAGGTTCAATCATCATAGTGCCCGCTACTGGAAAAGAAACAGTGGGCGCATGGAAGCCATAATCCATTAGCCTTTTTGCAATATCGGTGACTTCTATTCCAAATTCTTTAAAGGGACGGCAATCGATAATAAGTTCATGAGCAGCCCTTCCTTGCGCACCGGTATAAAGAATCTCATAAGCACCCTTCAATCTTTTTTGGATATAGTTGGCATTGAGTATCGCAATTTCGGTCGCCTTTTGAAGTCCAGAGCCTCCTAGCATTTTGATATACCCATAAGAGATCAGGCAGGCGAGCGCTGAGCCATAAGGTGCAGCAGAAATAGCAGTAATCGCCTTTTTCCCTCCTGTTTTAACAAGCGGATTGCCAGGAAGGAAAGGCGCTAGGTGCGCTGCCACACAAATAGGGCCTACGCCAGGACCACCCCCTCCATGAGGAATGGCAAAGGTTTTGTGGAGATTCAGGTGGCATACATCAGCACCAATGGCCGCAGGACTGGTAAGACCCACCTGCGCATTCATATTGGCGCCATCCATATAAACCTGACCTCCATATTGATGGATCAGGGCAGTAATGTCTTTGATTTTAGCCTCAAAAACACCGTGTGTACTCGGATAAGTGATCATCAAACCGGCAAGTCGATCTTGGTGCAACGCGGCTTTTTCACTCAGGTCATCCCAATCAATATTTCCTTTCTCATCCGTCCCTGTTACCACTACCTCCATACCCGCCATCACTGCAGAAGCAGGGTTGGTTCCATGTGCGGAGGCAGGAATCAAGCAGATATTCCGATGACTTTCCCCACGAGATTCGTGATAGGCACGAATGACCATAAGGCCTGAATATTCTCCTTGGGCACCAGAATTGGGTTGAAGAGAAGTGGCAGCAAAACCTGTAATTTCATTGAGCTGTGTAGTAAGCTGGTTTAACATTTCATGATACCCCAAAGCATGCGCTTCAGGTACAAAAGGGTGAATCCCCCCCCAGTTGGGATCGCTTAGAGGAAGCATCTCAGCAGCGGCATTGAGCTTCATCGTGCAGGAGCCCAAAGAAATCATTGAATGGTTGAGGGCGAGGTCTTTCTTTTCTAGCTTCTTGATATAACGCATCAAAGCGGTTTCAGAATGATAAGAATTGAAAATAGCATGTGTTAAAAATGCAGAAGCCCGTTCTTGCTCTTTGGGTAAATGAGCCCCCAAACGAGGCTGTTCAGCGGGAGGGTTTTGATTTTGTGCCGCTGCAAAAACAGAAACAATGTCATTGAGTTCCTCATCCGTAGTGGTTTCATTGATAGAAATACAGATGGTCTGCGCATCGGGGTAATAAAAATTCATCTGTGCCGCTTCAGCACGTTTTTTAATCTCCTGAGCATCACCTTGTAGTTGGAGTGTGTCAAAAAAGAACTCATTTTTTTGGGATACGCCCAGCTGACTTAATCGTGCATTGAGCTGCTTCGCTTTATTGTGAATACCTTGAGCGATGTGTTTTAATCCCTTGGGGCCGTGATAAACGGCATACATACCTGCCATAACTGCCAGTAGTACTTGCGCAGTACAAATATTAGAAGTGGCCCGGTCACGTTTGATGTGTTGCTCGCGTGTTTGAAGAGCCATGCGTAAGGCAGGGTTTTCATCGAGGTCTTTCGTCTGGCCGATAATTCGTCCAGGAATATTGCGTTTATAGCTGCTTTTTGTAGCAAAAAAGGCAGCATGAGGACCACCATAACCTAGGGGAATGCCAAAGCGTTGGGTAGTACCCACCACTACATCGACACCGTATGTTCCGGGACTTTCGAGCAATACTAAACTCATTAAATCTGCAGCTACTACAGTAGCAAGCTCAAAAGCTTGGGCTTTTGCGATCCATTTTTTAAGATCAGGAATAGCACCGTTTTTTCCAGGATATTGGAAGATGGCACCAAAATAGGCAGGAGAAAATTCATGGCTTTCTGCATTACCCACTACAAGTTCTATTCCCAACGGCTTCGACCTTGTTTCGAGTAAGGAATGTGTTTGTGGCAATAAGGCTTCATCTACAAAAAACTGCAAAGCCTTATTTTGTTTTTGGGTGCGCGAACGCGTACCAAAGAGCATCGTCATGGCCTCTGCCGCTGCCGTACTCTCATCTAGTAGAGAAGCATTGGCAAGTTCCATACCGCTAAGATCACAGACTACCGTTTGGAAGTTAAAAAGCGCTTCAAGGCGACCCTGGGCAATTTCTGCTTGATAAGGTGTATAGGCCGTATACCAGCCTGGATTTTCTAAAATATTTCTTTGGATCACTGCAGGGGTAATGGCAGGATGGTAACCCAAGCCGATAAAATTAGAAAAGGATTTGTTTTTTTTACCTAGGGCTTGTATGTGTTTCGAAAATGCGTATTCACTAATCCCCTCTGCTAAATTTAGGGGTTGTTTGAGACGAATCGCCTCAGGAAGGGTTTGGGCTAATAATTCCTCTATGGTTTGGGCTTCAATATGACCCAACATTTTTTCGATTTCCGCTTCATTAGGTCCGATATGTCTTTCAACAAATTTTTCCGTTCTCATAAACACATTATAAACCTCAAAAATAGCAGTTCTCCCTCAATTTTTAAAAGCTCTTTTTTTCTTTCAAATAAAACTTTTTAAAAAAAGACACCCAACTCCCTTAAAGTTTCGATATTTACGTGTGCGAAATACCCTTAAAAAACTTTTTAATTTTTATATTAAATCCAGTATTCATGTGGCTTTAGCAGTAGTGGCTTTAGCAAAAATCACTCTAGTGAGGGCCGAGTTAGAGGGTGGAGAACTGTTGTTAATATTTATTTTTTTTGCGGCCCTTTCGGCCTATAATTTTATTAAGTTTTTCTCTGATTTTAGGCCTCAAAATTTCACTTGGAAAATAACTCCCATTAGGCTGCTTACGGCCAGCAGTTTTTTAGTTAGTCTTTCACTACTCTTTAGCCTGCCTATTGAAGTTTTACTGATTAGTATCCTAGGTAGTTTTTTAGTAGTGGCCTATACAGTGCCCTTCCACTCAAAACTTTCTAATTGGCGCAGTAGAAAAGGTTGGAAACAACATTTAGTTGTGCTTAGCTGGCTGTGTCTTACTGTAGGAATGCCGCTGGCACTGGCCCCTCAATTTGACTTCTTTCTCTTTTTGTACTTGTGTGGCATTCAGGGCACATATATTTTTGTGGCTTTACTCCCCTTTGAGATCGGGGATCTTTCTACCGATGCCCCCAATTTGCAAACCTTACCCCAACGTTTCGGCGTGTTAAAAACCAAAATCCTAGGGCTGATTTTATTAGTTATAGCCGCCCTTTTCTCTTGCTTTACAGGGGGAGTAATGACCCCTTTTGGAGGAAGTACTCTACTGATATTTTTCATTTTAGGGGTCTTGCTGTTTAAAAGCCATCCGAAGCAGTCTTTTTACTACAGTCGTTTTTGGGTAGAAAGCCTTCCCCTATTTTGGTGGGGAAGTATTACTTTAATTCTCTTTTTCTGAATATTTTCAATTTAATTTGTGTAATGAAACAAGGACATATTTAGTGTTATTATTAGATTTTAATAACCCTACATATCGATGCCAATTCCTAGTTTTCCTATATTTAAAAATCAAAGAAAAATTTTATGCAAACCTTTATTAAAATAAGCCTCAGCCTTTTCTTTTTGGTTTCTTGTGCCCAAAGTCCTACACCCGTTATAGAAACTGTAAATCAAGCTACTTTTAAACAACTTTTATTACAAGATCTCCCATTGCTCGATGTACGTACCCCTAGGGAGTATGCCTCGGGTCATATCGCTAAGGCAGTGAATATAGACTATATTGCCCCAGATTTTGAAGCGCAGATAAATGCTTTAGACCGCAATCAGCCTTTCTTAATTTATTGTGCTGTAGGGGGGCGAAGCGCCAAAGCCGCCGCCCGTATGCAAGCCCTAGGTTTTAAAAAAGTATACGAGCTACAAGGCGGATATAATAATTGGGCCGATTAATTTCTTTGGAGTTTTTTTAAAAATCAATACATAAAATTTTTACGCCAAATCAAATAAGTCCAGCCCTTCTTAATAGGGCAGCGGGATCGGGCGCTTTTCCTCGAAATCTTTTATAGAGTATCATGGGGTGTTCTGTTCCCCCTTTAGAGAGTATATTTTCTAAAAAAGAAGTTGCTGTTTGGGAATCAAAAAGTCCTTTTTCTAAAAATAATTCAAAGGCATCGGCATCTAAAACTTCGGCCCATTTATAGCTGTAATACCCCGCCGCGTAGCCCCCTTGAAAAATATGGGAAAAGGCCGTACTCATACAATTTTCTTTTGCTTCTTCCGTAAATTGGAGTTCTGAAATTTGTTCCCTTTCATGCGCTTTGACTGCTTGAATTTGATCTGCTTTTTCAGTGTGATAAGACAAATCTAAATAACCAAAACTGAGCTGCCTAAGGGTTTGCATTCCTTGTTGGAAGTAGGCTGATTTTTTTATTTTTTCTATCATCTCAGGGGGCAGAGCTGCTCCTGTTTTGTAATGTTTAGCAAATAGGGATAAAGCGTCTGGCTGATAACACCAGTTTTCCATAATTTGAGAGGGGAGTTCTACAAAATCCCAGTAAACACTTGTTCCGCTGAGCGAACTATAGGTAGTATTGGCCAATATGCCATGAAGGGCATGCCCAAATTCATGGAAAAGAGTAGTAACTTCTTGAAAAGTTAAAAGGGCGGGTTGTGAAGCTGTCGGTCGAGAAAAATTACATACAATAGAAATATGGGGACGCGCTGTCTTGGATTGCGACTTATAACTTGTCATCCATGCCCCACTTCTTTTGCCGGCACGTGGGAAAAAATCAGTATAAAGCAGGGCGTAAAAAGCCTCGTCTTTATAGACTTCAAAAACAGTAACTTCTGGATTATAAGGATCCACTTCATCTGTTTTACGAAAATGTAACCCATAGAGTTTACCCACAATAGTAAAAAGCCCTTGAAGTACATAATCTAGCGGGAAGTAGGGCTTGAGCTCCTGCTCGTCTAGATCTAAAATATGCTGTTTCAGTTTTTCAGAAGCATAAGCAGTATCCCATTTCTCTAATTTCTCAAGACCTAAATTATGGCGAGCAAAGTCTTGAAGAGTATCCCATTCTTTTTTTGCTGCTGGTTTAGCTTTTGCTGCTAGGTCATTCAAAAAAGCAGCTACTTGGTCTTCAGTTTGCGCCATGCGTTCCTCCAAAACAAAAGCGGCATGAGAAGCGTATCCCAAAAGTTCAGCCCTTGCTTTGCGAAGTTTTACAATAGATAAAATAATGGCACTATTATTTTGAGCATTGTCCTGAAAGCCTCTTTGTCCAAAAGCAAGACTCATTTTTTTTCTCAAATCTCTATTTTCAGCATAGGTCATAAAGGGTACATAGCTGGGATAATCAAGGGTAAAAACCCACCCTTTAAGCTTTCTTGATTTGGCTTCTTGGGCTGCAGCTTCTATCAGCGTTGGAGGTAATCCTTTCAAATCAGCTTTATTGTCTAGATGCAGTTGAAACGCTTGGGTATCCGCCAATACATGTTCGCCGAAACGTAAGCTAAGTTGGGCAAGCTCTGTATCAATGGCCCTTAATTTCTCTTTGGAAGAGGCAGGGAGTTTTGCACCATTGCGAACAAAGCTTTTATACTCTTTTTCAAGTAGTGTAATTTGTTCTGCCGTCAGTTTACTGCGGTCTTCATTTTGATAGACTGCTTCTATACGCTCAAATAGACGTGTATTGAGGCGGATATCATTTTGAAATTGGGTCAATAAGGGCGCTGCTTGTTGGGTGATCTGTTGGAGAGATTTACTGGTCTCAGCACTGTTTAAATTAAAAAGTAAGGAGGAGGTTCGTCCAATCTGCTTTCCACAGTCTTCTAATTTTTCGAGTGTATTGGCAAAAGTGGGGGCCTCTTTTTGGGAAAGGAGGGCCTCTATTTCTTGTAAAGCAGATTTTATGCCCTGCTCAATAGCTGGAATATAATGTTCGGTTTTAATTGCTTTAAATGGAGCAGACTGGTGTGGGGTCTTAAATTCAGCTAAAAGGGGGTTTTTCACAAGCCTATTTATTTAGGTTTTTACTACTATCTATCACTTTTTGTTTTAAGTCCTCTTTATAGTTTTTTATTTTATTAAGGATCTCCGGGTCTGAACTCCCGATGATTTGCGCAGCTAAAATCCCTGCATTTTTAGCTCCATTTAGGGCTACTGTTGCGACAGGTACTCCACCGGGCATCTGCAGTATAGAAAGTACTGAGTCCCAACCATCAATAGAATTACTCGATTTTATGGGAACACCAATTACAGGAAGAGGACTTAGTGAAGCAATCATCCCAGGCAGATGGGCAGCACCTCCTGCTCCTGCAATAATTACTTTTATCCCCCTCTGATGGGCGGTACTTCCATAGTCAGTCATTTTATCAGGGGTTCTATGTGCCGAAACGATATCCACTTCAGTATCAATTCCGAATTCATTGAGTATTGCTACCGCTTCTTCCATCACGGGGAAGTCTGATTGGCTTCCCATAATTATTCCTACTTGTGCCATATTATTCTGAGATTACTTTTATAGTTTCTTTTACTTGAGCCGCAATTTGACGCGCAGTTTCTAAATTTTTATTGACAATAGTGATGTGTCCCATTTTCCGAAAAGGACGGGTTTCTTTTTTCCCATATATATGAGGACAAACGCCTTCGATTGCCAAAATATGCTCCATATTCTTATAATAGACGGGTCCCTGATGTCCTTCAGCTCCTACTAAATTTACCATGACTCCTGCAACTTTATTTTCTGGATTCCCCAAAGGGAGATCGAGTAAGGCTCTTATGTGCTGTTCAAACTGGGAAGTATAAGAAGCTTCTATACTGTAGTGCCCACTATTGTGGGGTCGTGGGGCCACTTCATTAACCCAAATCTCTCCTTCTTTAGTTAAAAATAATTCTACAGCCAAAAGCCCTACATGTTGGTATGCTTTGGATACTTCAAGGGCCACTTCTCGAGCTTTTTCTTCTATTTTTTTACTGATGCGCGCAGGGCTTAAAACAAATTCTACTTGGTTAGCACTGGGATGAAATTCCATCTCCACACATGGGTAGCTAACGGTTTCGCCACTTACACTGCGACAGACAATCACGCCGATTTCTTTTTCTATAGCCACCAAGTCCTCTGCCATACACCCACCTTCACTGACCGTTTCTAGATCTTGATTAGAACGTATAATTTGTACACCAAAACCATCATAGCCCATAGCAGCTGATTTCCATACAAAAGGAAAAGAAACACGCCCTCTAACTACCGCATCTTTTAGCGCCTCTTTAGAGTTAAAGACTTGGAAGGGGGCGGTAGGAATCCCTTTTTTTTGGTAAAATTCTTTTTGTTTGCATTTATTCTGGATAAGCTCTAAAACGGCAGCCTGAGGATAGACTTTAACGCCTTGTTTTTCGAGCTCAGCGAGGGCTTTGGTATTTATATTTTCAATTTCAATAGTCAACAAGTCTACTTTTTTGCCAAAGTCCAATACATCCTGATATTCCATCAAATCTCCTTGGGTAAAGTGATTGCAACCTATCCGCGCGGGTGCCTCAGGGCTGGGATCCATTACGTGTGTGGTGAGATCCCACTGTCGGGTTGTAGTAAGAAGCATTTTGCCTAACTGTCCCCCTCCTAAAATCCCAATAGTTTTTGTACTTGAGAAAAATCCCATCTTTCGCTTTTTGCAAAAATACGCATAAGTTTTTTGGAATAGAAAAAACCCGTATAAAATGGGTATCTTTGGCGCAAATCTCAATTTATGATAAATCTTGTTTTATTCGGAAAACCTGGAGCAGGTAAGGGAACCCAAGCCTCCTTTTTAAAAGAACAATTCAATTTGGTTCATATTTCTACAGGAGACCTTTTTCGATCCAATATTAAAAACGAAACCCCCCTTGGTCTTTTGGCAAAATCATATATGGATCAGGGCGATTTAGTTCCAGATCAAGTTACGATAGATCTGTTGGAAGCCGAGGTGGATCAAAATCCGCAAGCCCAAGGATTTATTTTTGATGGATTTCCCAGAACAAAGGCACAAGCGGAAGCCTTAGATACCTTCCTAAAAGAAAAAAATATGTCGATTTCTGCCACCATCGCTCTGGAGGCGGCTGATGATGTCCTCGTAGAGCGACTTTTAGAGCGCGGCAAAAGTAGCGGCCGTACCGATGACCAAGATGAAGCCAAAATCCGAAACCGTTTTGAAGAATACAACCTCAAAACTGCTCCTTTAAGAGATTATTATACAAAACAAGGTAAATTTCAGAGAGTCAGTGGCATTGGTACCATAGAAGCCATTACGGAGCGACTAACTGAACTGATCAATAGCCTTTCTTAGTTTATGACAGAGGGGAACTTTGTCGATTATGTTAAACTCCAAGTTGCTTCTGGTAAAGGAGGCAAAGGTTCTGTACACTTACACCGCGAAAAATTTATTACTAAAGGTGGTCCTGATGGGGGTGATGGTGGCCGCGGAGGACACGTGATCATTAAAGGAAATCCGCAACTTTGGACACTCTATAATTTTAAATTTAAAAGGCATTTTGCTGCAGGTCATGGAGAGGATGGCAGTAAAAATAGAAGTAGTGGCGCCCAAGGAGAAGACCTTTATATAGAAGTACCTGTAGGGACTGTTGTGCGCAATACATCAACAGATGAAATTTTATTTGAAATTACAGAAGCAGGACAAGAAAAACTACTTCTGGAAGGAGGCCTAGGAGGGAGAGGAAACTGGCACTTTAAATCGTCTACCCGCCAAACCCCCCGCTATGCCCAACCCGGATTAGCCGGTAAAGAACTGGCAGTAACTTTAGAACTTAAAGTACTTGCAGACGTAGGCTTGGTTGGGTTTCCCAATGCAGGAAAATCTACATTACTCGCAGCATTAACGGCAGCAAAACCCAAAATTGCCGATTATGAATTTACCACTTTAAAACCCAATTTAGGTATTGTTCAGTACCGAGATTATCAATCTTTTGTCATGGCAGATATACCCGGAATTATAGAGGGAGCTGCTGAGGGAAAAGGGTTAGGACATTATTTTTTAAGGCATATAGAGCGCAATTCTATCTTGCTTTATTTGCTGCCAGCAGATACTCCAGATCTTCAAAAAGCATTTGAAATTTTACGAAATGAATTAATTAAGTACAATCCTGAATTAATTGATAAAAAATATATTGTAGTACTTTCTAAAGCGGATTTACTTGATGAAGAACTTATAGAGGAATACAAACAAGAGATGAAAAATATCTTTCAATCAACGCCACATTTACTAATCTCAAGTGCAACCCAATATCAATTGACCGCCCTTAAAGACCTGCTGTGGAAAGAATTAACTACATCAATTAGCTAATGCGCATTCATTTTATAGCCATAGGGGGAAGTGCGATGCACAGTTTGGCCTTGGAAATGCAAGCCTTGGGGCATGAAGTTTCGGGTAGTGATGACACTCTGTTTGAGCCCTCTAAATCAAAATTAGAAGCAGCAGGACTTTTGCCTGATGCTTTGGGATGGTTTCCTGAAAAAATAACCTCACAACTTGAGGTCATTGTATTGGGGATGCATGCCAAAAAAGAAAATCCAGAGTTGAAGCGCGCCCTAGAGTTGAATTTAACTATCCAGTCTTACCCTGAGTTTATAGCAGCACAAACTCAAAATAAAACTAGAGTTGTAATTGCAGGCAGTCACGGTAAGACCACTATTACATCTATGGTGCTGCACGCACTTAACTATCACGGCCAACCTACTGATTTTATGGTAGGCGCTCCGCTTTCTAAAAGTGCAAAAACATTCACCTTGACAGCAGAGAATGATTTTATTTTATTAGAGGGAGATGAATATCTTTCTTCAGCCCTTGATTCTCAGCCAAAATTTTTATGGTATACACCAGAAATTGCGCTTATCAGTGGTATAGCTTGGGATCATGTCAATGTTTTTCCGACTTATGAAACCTACAAATTACAGTTTGAAATATTTATTGGCACAATCCGCCAAGGGGGTGTTTTAGTTTATAATGAAGCAGATACTGAATTAAAAAAATTAGTTGAATCCCATCCGCATCCCATTAAAAAAATTGGTTACCGCACTCCACAACACTTTATTCGTGAGGGGATAACGTATCTAGTAACTGAAGAAGGAGACCTGCCCTTGCAGATTTTTGGAGCGCACAACCTTCAAAACCTTGCTGGTGCCCAGTGGATAGCTCAGCTTATGGGTATTGACAGTACAGATTTTTATGAAGCTATTCTCAGCTTTAAAGGGGCTTCAAAGCGTTTGGAACTTATGGCTAAGGGTGAAGACAGTCTGCTTTTTAAAGATTTTGCCCATGCCCCTAGTAAAGTAGAGGCAAGTTGTCAAGCCCTAAAAAGACAATTTGAAAAAAAGAAACTTACGGTTTGTCTAGAGCTTCATACTTACAGCAGTTTAGATCCACATTTTATTAAAAACTATGCACACACACTGGCGAGTGCTGACGAGGTAATTGTCTTTTATGATGCAGAAGCCTTACAAATAAAAAATCGTGCTCCTTTGGCCCCTTTGCTTATAGAAAAAGCCTTTCAACACCCAGCATTGACTTGTATTACAGAGGTAGACCTACTTCATTCAATGCTCCTAAGCAGAAAATTTTCAAATGAAGTACTGGTCATGATGAGTTCGGGGAGTTTTGGAAGAATAGACTGGGAACACCTGAAAGAGAGATTTTAATTCGCTGATTTAATTTTCTTACCAAAATACAGTATCTTTAGAAGACTTAAAGCCCCATGTCAAAACCGCCAAAATCCTTTACAATAAAAGATTGGGAAATCGCTGATCGTCCAAGAGAAAAATTGTGGCATCAAGGTGCTGCAGCCCTCAGTAAAGCCGAATTAATTGCAATAATTATAGGCAGTGGTTCAACACAAGAGAGCGCGGTAGAATTGATGAAGCGCATTTTAGCCAGTGTAGAGAATAACCTTCAAAAACTCCAACAACTTCCCTTAGAGCATTTGGTCAAATTTAAGGGAAGAGGAAAAGTAAAGGTCGTAAAAATAAAAGCAGCTCTAGCACTGAGTAAACATCTGGCTGAGCAAAAAAGTAAAGCTCCTGTAGTATTGACTCAGAGTAAATTTGTCTATGAACATATGCGCTATGAATTAGCGCTATTACCGCACGAAGAGTTTTGGGTACTTTATTTAAATCAATCCTCAAAGCTATTAGAAAAGTTTCGTTTAAGTCAAGGGGCGATCACCGCTACAATAGTCGATATTCGTCTGGCATTAAAGCGCGCTTTTGAATTAGAAGCCACTGCTTTAATTTTAGTTCACAATCACCCCTCGGGGAGTCTCACACCAAGTGCATCTGACCGCCAACTAACGGCCCAGTTTAAACAGGCAGCTTCTTATGTAGCGCTTACGCTTTTGGACCATCTAATTATTTCAGAAAAAGGGTATTTTAGCTTTGCTGATCGAGAAATTCTATAAATGCTTCTTGTCTATACACATAAAATATCACCCAGACTGAGCTATATTTTCAAGCATATTTTTGAAAATATGCTGAATTTGCCTGTACAATTTACTACGGCAGTTGAAGCCTTTGTTGCGCACTCTGGCCCTAAAATGAGTTATACTACTAAGCCTTTAGGAGATGAATTTTTTATAGCAGCACACCCGCTCTTATTCGAACGCGGAATAAATGACATTCAAATTGTTCAATCGGACTGGGAGGAACTTCCTTGCTTTTTTAAAACAGTGAAGGAGAGTAGTCTCCCTTTTGATTTATTTGCTGCCAGTTTTTTCCTTTTGAGCAGGTATGAAGAAATGGGGCCTCAATTAAAATCTGAAAAGGGGCTGTTTGATGCTAAACAGAGTATCGCCCTTAAAGAAGGCTTCTTTGAGCAACCTTTAATCGATTTATGGGTGGCTAAACTCTATGGGCTCATGGGTGAAGTCTTTGCGGACTTGCCCCCTTTGAGCAAAAAAAAACCGCAGAAAAAACTAATAGTGGATGTACCCCTTGCTTTTCAGTACAGTCATCGTTCACTTTTAGTTGTTATAGAACAATTTTTTAAGGCCCTCATTAATTTTGACTTTCTAGCACTTTATAAGCAGCTGGCAGTCTATCTAAGAATAGAGCAAGACCCCTATGATACTTTTAGTTCCTGGGAGGACCTATTTAAAGAGGCCACTGTTACCCCACATGTTTTCTTCCGCTATGCTAAAAGTTCAATTTATGAGACCAATCTTTCAATCTTTAATCACAGTTTTCAATCTCGAATCAAACAAACGGGGGATTTCTATCCCCTTGACCTATTGCTCTCTGCCCAGGCACAGCTAAAATCAGATCAGCAGATGAATAAAGAGAAAAGAGATTTTTATCAGTTGACACGGAGGCAGGTTAAATGTTGTCGTGTACAATTTGCTTATGTGCCTTTTGTGCAGCTTTACAAAGAGCTTGTCGCCCATGAATTTACTGAAGATTTCAGTATGGGCTATTCGGGTCTTTTTGGCTTTCGTGCCAGTACTGCAACTCCTTTTTATTTTTATGATCTTACTAATGAAGTGCAACTTCCCCTTAAAGTAGCTCCTGTAATAGCAGATGAAAAGGCCTTAAAAAAAGAAAAAAAAGCGACGACGTTTGATAAACTAGAGGCCCTCTATAAAAATTTACCTTTACCTTGTAACGAACTGATTATTGCAGTCAGTAATGGGTTTTTGAATGAAAAAAGACAGAAAGCATCCAATTTCAATGCACTGAAAAACTATATTAAGTGAGCGAATTAAAGGCATTAGTAACAGATTTATTTTTTGATTTAGACCATACCCTCTGGGATTTCGAAACCAATTCTTACCTCACTTTTAAAAAGGTTTTTTTGGAAAGGGAAGTTGCTGTTGATTTGGATCAATTTGTAAGGCATTATATACCCATCAACCACGCTTATTGGAAATTGTATAGAGAAAATAAAATAAGTAAAGAAAGATTGCGATATCAGCGATTGGCGGAGACTTTTCAAAAGTTAAATTTCTCTATCGGGGAGTCTCAAATTAATGAAATAGCGGTTGCCTATATTGATCATCTGAGTAGTTTTACTCATTTATTTGAGGGGGCGCTGGAGGTATTAAATAAGTTAAGCCCGCATTATAAACTACATGTCATTACCAATGGATTTGAAAAAGTTCAGCACTATAAAATCAAAAATTCAGGACTGGCCCCTTTTTTTGATTCCATTTTTACCGCCGAAGGGGTAGGGGTTAAAAAGCCGCATCCAGAAATTTTTAAAACTGCTTTGAAGCAGACCCATACAAATCCAGAACAAGCTCTAATGATAGGAGACAGTTTAGAGGCCGATATTTTAGGGGCATTGAATCAAGGGATGCACGCCGTACACTTTAATTCTCATGATGAAGTGCTTCATACACATTGTCCCATTATCAATTCCTTGGAAGAGCTAACCAAGCTGTTATAACTCCCTCCTTTAGGTAATGGGGATACCAAGATTTATCCGTATTTTTGACTATGGATTTAGAAGGAGCACAAAAGAAAGTCGATGAATGGATAAAAACCCATGGGGTCCGTTATTTTGATGAACTTACCAATATGGCGCAACTTACTGAAGAGGTCGGTGAAGTTGCACGAATTATAGCGAGACGCTATGGAGAGCAATCAGAAAAAGAGAGTGACAAACAAAAAGATTTAGGAGAAGAATTGGCGGATGTGATTTTTGTAGCCCTTTGTTTAGCAAATCAAACAGGGGTAGATCTGCAAACTGCTTTTGAAAAAAAATTAGAATTTAAATCCAATCGTGATCACGAAAGGCATCAAAATAATCCCAAATTAAAAACTCAATGAATGTAAACCTCTCGCACCCCACTGGGGCATTTTCAGCGAAGTTGCAAATTACGGGTTCTAAAAGCGAGACCAATAGACTCTTGCTTTTACAAGCTTTATTCCCTGGATTTTCGATTGCCAATACTTCATCTTCTGATGACAGTGAGGTAATGAAAAAGGCACTGTCTTCAACTTCTGACCTGATCGATGTACACCATGCTGGGACCGCTATGCGCTTTCTTACCGCCTATTTTTCTCTAGCAGAAGGAAGAGAAGTGCTCCTCACTGGTTCCCAACGCATGCAAGAACGCCCTATTAAAGTTTTAGTTGAGGCACTTCGTACTTTGGGTGCCACAATAAGCTATGAAAAAGAAGAAGGCTATCCGCCTTTGAGGATTAAAGGAAAAAAATTAAAAGGTGGCACTGTGCGTTTGCCTGCAGACATCAGCAGCCAGTATATTTCTGCACTCTTACTGATAGGTCCAGTTTTAGAAGCGGGACTAAAACTCGAATTAGTAGGTAAAATTACTTCTGTTCCCTATATTGAAATGACACTTTCTTTACTCAAGAATATCGGAGTTAGCGCACTATTTGAAGGACAAATAATAACTGTAAACCCACTAACAGAGCCCCTTTTAGCTGATCAAATTGTAGAGTCAGACTGGAGTTCAGCCTCTTATTTTTTTAGTATCCTTTCGCTGGCTGATTCGGGAACAATTCATTTAAAAAGCTATCGAGAGAACAGCTTACAAGGAGATCGAGTGCTTATGGAAATCTATAAGCAGCTTGGGGTGCAAGTTACACTTGAAAATCAGGTTCTCAAGCTAAAAAAAGTATCGGTAGTCTTACCAAAAGTATTGCAATGGGATTTATCTAAGGCCCCTGATATAGCGCAAACTATAGCTGTATCTTGTTTAGGGTTGGGTATTGGATGTAGACTAGAAGGGCTTCACACCTTGAAAATTAAAGAAACAGATCGCTTACAGGCACTTTATAATGAGTTAACAAAGTTGGGTGCAACAGTGAAAATTACTGCGGACAGTTTAATCCTAGATCCCTGTTTTCAATTAAATTCTAATTGCAGTATTCCCACCTATAATGACCACCGGATGGCGATGGCATTTGCACCTTTAGCCATAAAAGTCCCTATATTGATTGAAGATGCCCAGGTTGTTTCTAAGTCTTATCCTACCTTTTGGGAAGACTTGAAACAATTAAATTTCAAAATTAAGGGCAGATAAATACCAATTTACTTGACAAGGCCCTAGGCGAGACACTATATTTGCCGCTCTAAACTATACTGATGAAATTATCTGAATTCCAATTCGAACTTCCCAAAGCCTTATTAGCACAACGTCCAGCGCCAGATCGCGATGAATCTAGACTCATGGTCCTCCATAGAAAAGAAGAGAAAATCGAGCATTGTACTTTTAAAGATGTCATCAACTATTTTGATGAGGGAGATGTTATGGTTTTAAATAATACCAAAGTTTTTCCAGCAAGACTTTTCGGGAATAAAGAAAAAACAGGTGCGCGAATTGAAGTTTTTTTATTGCGCGAACTCAATGAGGAGCAGCGTTTATGGGATGTTTTAGTAGACCCTGCTAGAAAGATAAGAATTGGAAATAAGTTGTATTTTGGAGACGATGAGAGTTTAGTTGCCGAAGTGATTGACAATACTACTTCTCGAGGTAGAACACTGCGTTTCTTATTTGATGGCAGCTATGCTGAATTCAGAACAAAACTAAAAGAGCTTGGACAAACGCCTTTGCCAAAATACATCAAGCGGGAAACAGATGAAGCAGACAAAGAGCGCTACCAAACGATCTATGCCAAGCACGAAGGTGCGGTAGCTGCCCCTACAGCGGGTTTACATTTTTCAAAGCATTTACTAAAGCGATTGGAAATTAAAGGAATTGATTTGGCCGAGTTAACACTTCATGTGGGCTTGGGCACCTTCAGTCCCGTAGAGGTTGAAGACTTATCGAAACATAAAATGGATTCTGAAGAATTAATAATTGATTCTATAGCTGTCAGTAAAGTGAATAATGCAATAGAAGAACGCAGAAAAATTTGCGCAGTTGGAACTACAGTAATGCGCGGTTTGGAAAGTTCTGTATCTTCTGCAGGACGATTAAATGAATATCAGGGATGGACTCACAAATTTATCTTTCCCCCCTATGACTTTTCCATTGCAAACTGTATGATCACTAATTTTCATACACCAAAATCTACCCTATTAATGATGGTTTCTGCCTTTGCAGATCCTGACTTTATAATGGAGGCTTATAAAGTAGCTATAAAAGAAAAATATAATTTTTATTCTTATGGTGATGCCATGTTGATATTGTAAAAATTAAAAACCGCTCTTTAGCGGTTTTTTTAGTTGAAAGCGATTGGAAAAAGGAAAAAAAGACATCAGAGCCTATACGAAAGAAGCGCTTGATCAATTTTTTAAAGATCAGGGAAAACCCTCATTTAGAGGCACACAGGTATATCAGTGGCTGTGGCAAAAAGGAGTGCATGATTTTGATTCCATGACCAATCTAACACTGGAAGACAGGGCACTCTTAAAAGCCCATTTTGATATCAATCACATACAAATTGATATTGAGCAAAAAAGCAAAGATGGAACCGTGAAAAATGCAGTGAAGCTACATGATAATCTGGTCGTAGAGTCTGTACTTATTCCAACGGCATCCAGGAGTACAGCTTGTGTATCTTCCCAAGTAGGTTGTAGTTTAGATTGTACATTTTGTGCTACGGCTACTATGAAGCGCATGCGAAATTTAAATCCCGATGAAATTTATGATCAAGTAGTGACTCTTAATGCCCAAAGCGAAGCCTATCACCAAAGGCCCTTATCAAATATCGTTTTTATGGGGATGGGGGAACCTTTAATGAATTACAAAAACGTATTAGCTGCGATCGCTAAAATAACTAAGCCAGAAGGATTGGGCATGTCGCCTAAGCGCATTACAGTATCTACTTCGGGCATCCCTAAAATGATTCACAAACTCGCTGATGAAGGGGTTAAATTTAAGCTGGCTGTTTCGCTCCACAGCGCACGTCAAGAAATAAGAGAAAAAATCATGCCTTTTGCAACTAAATTTCCTCTTGAAGATCTTCTTGAATCCTTACAATATTGGTATCAGCAAACAAAAAGTAAAATTACTTTTGAATATGTGGTCTGGAAAGGCATTAATGATACCAAAGCAGACATACAGGCCCTCATTCAGTTTTGCCTTAAGGTCCCCTCAAAAGTTAATTTAATCCAATACAACCCCATAGAGAGCAATACAATGGAGCAAGCTGCCCCAGAAGTGATAGATACTTATATTAAGCTGCTTACCGCTTCTGATATTCAAGTAACCTATCGCAGATCAAGGGGGAAAGATATAGAGGCAGCTTGTGGACAGTTAGCATATAAATAAATCCATTCGTAATTAGCAGAATTCATTCAGGTCGTTTGAGAATTGATATCTTTACTTGTTTATGAAAGTAGTAGAGCAGATTAAAAAGCCGATTTATAAGGAAATGGAACTTTTCGAAGAAAAGTTTACCAGCTCCATGTCCTCAAAAGTAGCGCTGCTGAATCGGATTACCCATTTTATTGTCAACCGAAAAGGTAAGCAAATGCGACCCATGTTTGTTTTTTTAGTCGCCAAGCTTACAGGGAATGGAAAAATAAATGAGCGGACCTACCGAGGCGCTTCAGTAATTGAATTGATTCATACGGCTACACTGGTTCATGATGATGTGGTAGATGACAGTAATAAACGACGTGGATTCTTTTCTATTAATGCGCTTTGGAAAAATAAAATTGCCGTACTAGTAGGGGATTATTTACTTTCTAAGGGCTTATTACTTTCTATAGAAAATGAAGATTTTGATTTGCTTAAAATCATCTCAGTAGCGGTTCGAGAAATGAGTCAAGGAGAGCTGCTTCAGATTGAAAAATCCCGTGATTTGGATATTACTGAGGCAGTATATTATGAGATTATTCGACAAAAAACAGCAACCCTGCTTGCGGCCTGTTGTGCCATGGGTGCTCAATCAGTCGGAGCCCCTGAGGAAGATGTAAAAAAAATGCATCAGTTTGGAGAATTACTAGGGATGGCTTTTCAGATTAAAGACGACTTATTTGATTATGGTGATCAGCAAATTGGAAAGCCCCGAGGAATCGATATCAAAGAAAAAAAGATGACTCTTCCCTTGATTTACACCCTAAATAAAGTGGATTCAAAAGAGCGAAGAGGAATTATCAATACTATTAAAAACCACAATACAGATAAAGCCAAAGTAAAAGCATTAATCGCTCAGGTAAAAAGTGAAGGGGGGTTGGATTTTGCAATTCAAAAAATGGAGGCTTATAAAAAACAAGCCCTAGCGCTCTTGGAAGAATTTCCTGAAAATGAGTACAGATCAGCATTAGCCCTCATGCTGAACTATGTGACTGAGCGCAAAATCTAATTTCTTTCTTTTTACCCAAAACTTTCTTTAAGAATCCATAATTTTAACAAAAAGACTACTTTTTGATTTCGAGAAGCACCATAGATCAAGTATATGAAACCGCTCGGGTAGAGGAGGTGATCGGGGATTTTGTCGCCTTGAAAAAATCAGGTTCTAATTTTAAGGGCTTAAGTCCCTTTTCTCAAGAACGAACTCCGAGTTTTATGGTTTCCCCTGTAAAGCAGATTTGGAAGGACTTCAGTAGTGGCAAAGGAGGTAATGTAGTTGCATTTTTAATGGAACATGAACATTTCTCCTATCCTGAAGCCCTACGCTATTTAGCCAAACGCTATAATATCGAAATAGAAGAAACCCAACAAACCCAAGAAGAAAAAGCGAAAGCAGATGCCAAAGAGAGCCTTTATCTAGTTAATAAGTATGCCCAAAAATCCTTTGAAGAAAATTTATGGGAGCTCTCAGAAGGACAAGCAATTGGTCATTCGTATTTTAAAGAACGAGGATTTACAGATGAGACAATTCGTTTTTTTGGATTGGGGTATGCCTTAGAAAAAAAAGACCACTTTTATAAGCAAGCCCTTAAGGCGGGGTATGAAGAAAACTACCTCATAGAAACGGGCTTGGTGATTAAAAATGAACAAGGGGCGGTAGACCGGTTTAGGGGACGAGTGCTTTTCCCTATTCGAAGTATGGCGGGGAGAATACAGGGTTTTGGTGGTAGGATTTTATCAGCAACAGCGAAAACGGCAAAATATCTCAATTCTCCTGAAAGCGAGATTTACAATAAAAGCCAAGTCCTATATGGAATCTACGAATCAAAAAAAGCAATCGCCAAAGCAGATCTTTGCTATTTAGTTGAAGGCTATACAGATGTGATTCAGTTGTTTCAAAGTGGCGTTGAAAATGTTGTCTCTTCTTCGGGGACTGCACTCACGCCTCAGCAAATTAGGCTCATAAGAAGATTGACCTCAAATATTGTCGTTTTATTCGATGGAGATGCTGCAGGCCTCAGAGCTGCCTTGAGGGGAATAGATCTGATTCTTGAGCAAGGGATGAATGTAAAAATTTGCAGCTTCCCAGAGGGAGAGGATCCAGATAGTTTTGCCAAAAATCAGACAAAAGAAACACTGCAATCTTATCTGGAAGAATCCGCACAGGACTTTATTGAATTTAAAACAGCTCTTTTACTTAAAGAAACGGCTCAAGATCCAGTAAAAAAAGCAGCTACAGTCAGGGAAATTGTTCTAAGTATTGCTAAAATACCTGACCCTATTCAGCAAGAAATTTACCTCAAACAGTGTGTGGCGACTATGGAAATTTCAGAGGCAGTACTTTTCAATGCACTCGCACAGGAACAAACAAAAAACAACAAAGCCGTACGTCAAATAAAGCCTGCTTCAGCAAGCCAACAAATCATTCAAAAGACCCCCCAAAATGAGCAGGTAAAAAGCCCACTTGTCTTTTTAGAAAAACAGCTGATCAGTATCTTAATTCATTATGGGGCTTATGAAGCTGCTTTTGAGGAATTAATCATCCGTGCAGATGAGGACGGGAATTTAGTAGAAGAATCGAAAACAATACACACTAAAGTTTTTGAAAAAATATTTTTAGACTTACAACAAGACGAGGTAGAATTTATTCAATCCGAGTACCGTCTGCTGTACGAACAAATAATGCAATCTTTTCAATTAGAAGGGGAGTTAAAAATTGAAAAATTCGTCCAGCAGGAAGATCCCGCTTTGGGTCAAATTATTACTGATATTGTTTTGTCAGATGAGGCACATCAGCTCCATGATTGGGAGAAAAAAAATATTTTCGTAAAACAAAGAGAAAGCGTGGTTGGACAATTGGTAAGCGAAACCATACTCACTTTTAGAAGGCACCTTATAGACGAAAAAATACACAGTTTACTCCAGGAGGCTAAAGAAAAGAAAACAGCTGAAGGGAATGCAGAGTTTTTAGATGATGTAATGCAATATCAGGGGTTAAAAAAATTACTTTCTAAAAAATTAAATCGCGTCCTCTAGATCAATTCAAAATTCCGGGCCTGCTGAAATAAGTCGACCGTATTTTCAACCTCTAATTTTCGCATAAGTCTTGTTTTATAGGTGTTTACAGTTTTTTGACTGATTTTTAGTTTGGCCGAAATTTCTATATTTCTATTCCCTTCAATTAGTAGTTTTAAGACTTCAATTTCCCTAGGAGACAGTGTTTCATATCCATTTCTGGGCTTACTCAAGTCGATATTATTCGTTATTTCCTGGGCAAAGTTAGAGGTAATGTGATAGCCGGTAGCAACCACTTTTTCTATGGCTTCAATCATTACCCTTCTGCTCACTTTTTTTGAAAGATAGCCTGCAGCACCCGCTTTTAGTAAAGAAATACCATAAATAGATTGAGGCAAAGCGGTATAGATGATAATTTCAATACGAGGTGCTATTTTTTTCACATTTTTTATCACTTGTATTGCACTATGACCCTCTAACTCCATCTCTAATATGAGGGCATCAATTGAATGGTTTTCAAGGAATTGGGGAATTTGATCAGGATTAGAAAAGGTTGCCACAACACGAATGTGTTCGGTTTTTCTAAAAAAAGAATTAAATCCTTTATGGACTACGGGGTGTGGGTCAAGAAGTGCAATATCAATCATAAGATGTAAGATTTGGATAACATCTTATGCAATTTAGTTAATTTTTAGATAAGTGCGGTTGGGATTTTGCAGACAGGTATGGGCTGCATTTTGTGTTGGTTTTGGTCAAATTGTTTTTTAAAAATTTTAAAAACTTCATTTTGTCGGTCATCAAACAAAGAATGAGGGGTTTCTTTTTCCATGGCTTCCATGGCCCATTCTAATTCTGGATAGCTTGCCCCAAGTTGGTCTTCATCTGTCCTAGCATCTCCCCAAAGACCATCGGTAGGAGCTGCATTTTGAATAATATCTATAATATTTAAATAGCGAGCTAAGGCAAAAACCTGAGTTTTTGTAAGGTCTGCAATTGGACTTAAATCTACTCCACCGTCTCCGTATTTGGTATAAAACCCGACACCAAAATCTTCAACTTTATTTCCTGTTCCTGCTACTAGATAGCCTTTTAGTGCGGCAAAATAATAGAGGCTTGTCATGCGCAAGCGAGCACGCGTATTGGCAAGGCTGAGCTCTTGATGTGCTGTTTGTTCAGTAGGGGGTAGCAATGCTGAAAACGCATCGAATACAGTATCTAACTGAAGCCGAAAAGCACTTACATTTGAAAAATTTGACTGTAACCACTCGATGTGTTTAGCGCTTCGCGCTAACTGATCCTCCCCCTGTTTGATCGGCATTTCAAGACAGAGAACCGGTTTTCCTGTTTTTGCGCATAAAGTAGAGGTGACTGCAGAGTCGATGCCTCCTGAGATGCCTACAACAAATCCTTTGGTGGAAGAAGTTTCACTGTACTCATTAAGCCATTGTGTGATGTAATCTGCTACTTTTTCAGGTGATTTCATTATCAAGTCGTTTTAAGCTACTAAATTTGCTCAAAATTAATGCATTTAAAAGGATTCAAAAAAGCGAATGAAAAGACGTTCTGTATTTTTAACTATTCTTCAAAAAAAACTTGTCTTTGGTGTCGTTTTCTTTGTTTTAGTGATGTGTAATTCCACAGATGAAAAGGAATTAGCGATCCAAGCGTTGGCAGTTGATATAGAATTAAACCGTTTTGACTTACAATTTTATGCCCAAGGTCCTGAAGTACTTCCCGCACTAAAAAAGAATTACCCTTACCTGTTTCCAAAACAATTTTCCGATAGTGTTTGGATAGCCAGGCAACAAGACAGCCTTCAGCTCATTCTCCAAAGGGCAGTGGGCGATGTTTTTGAGGATACTTCAGAAATGGAAGCCAAAATAAATCACCTCTTTCAGCATATTAAATTTCACTTTCCCAGTGTTAAAATCCCCCAGGTGGTGACACTTACTAATAATGTAGACTATCAAATCAAAACTGTATATTCTGATAGTTTACTGCTCATTTCATTAGATACTTTTCTGGGTGCTTCTCATGAGCTTTACCAGGGTATTCCAACTTATATTCGTAAAGAACTGGATCAAAAATATATGACCAGTCAAATTGTAGAAAAATTTGCAAATTATCTCTTGCCGCCAGAAGAAGACCGGACATTTTTAGCTCAAATGCTATTTGAGGGAAAAAAAATGTATTTACAGGATCTTCTCCTGCCTCATGAACCAGCGACCGTAAAAATAGCCTATTCAGAGGAAGAATTAAATTGGGTAAAAGAAAATGAACTCTATATCTGGCAATATTTTATAGAAGAACAACTCTTATACAAGACAGACCCAAAATTGGTTCAACGCTTTTTGGAACCTGCCCCTTTTTCAAAATTTTATTTGCAATTAGACAATGAATCTCCAGGGCGTGTAGGTCGCTGGATGGGTTGGCAAATTATAAAAAGTTATATCAATCAGAACCCAGAGACTCCATTAGAAGCTTTGCTTCGAATGCCTGCTCAACAATTATTTCAACTCTCAAAATACAAACCCAAACGCTAATGGCTATTGTAAAAAATACACAAATTACTATAGATGTCAATCTTGATGAAAATAATATTCCAGAGCAAATGCAATGGACAGCACCAGATGGGGGTATCTCCCAAATGGACACCAAAGCCATGCTTTTGTCTTTTTGGGATGCCGAAGCGCAAGAAACCTTAAAAATGGACCTGTGGGTGAAAGAGATGCCCGTAGATCAGATGCAGCTTTTTTTTCATCAAACCCTTGTTTCACTCAGTGACACCTATTACCGTGCGACTCAAGATGAAAAAATGACCGAAACAATGCGAGATTTCTGTGCTTATTTTGCAGAAAAATTAGAACTTAAAAAGTCTTAATCTTTAAAGTGATTCTGCACGCTTTTATTCAGCGTGTCTATATACGCTAGAACAGCATCAATTCCACTTTTGTTTTGTGCTGAAGTAATAAATTGAGGAGGTAATGCTTCCCATTGCTCTCTTAGTTTTTCACAATAGGTTTCAATATTTTTTTCTAAGGCTAAGGGTTTTAATTTATCTGCTTTAGTGAAAATAATGGCAAAAGGAATCTGTTGCTCACCTAACCATTGCATAAACTTCAAATCAATGGGTTGGGGTTCGTGTCTGATATCAATAAGTAAAAAAGCACTGATAAGTTGTTTTCGTTTAAGAAAATAAGAAGTGATATAATGCTGAAATACTTTCTTATCAGATTTAGAAACCCGAGCATAGCCATAACCTGGAAGATCCACCAGGTGCCAGTTTTCATTGATTAAAAAATGATTAATTAACTGTGTTTTACCAGGTCTTGAAGAGGTTTTGGCTAGACTTTTTTTATTGCATAAGGCATTGATAAGTGAGGATTTTCCCACATTGGAGCGACCGATAAAAGCATATTCGGGTAGTGTGCTTTGAGGACACTTTGCAACCTCAGTATTACTGATGACAAAATGGGCAGACTTGATTCGCATGCTTGACTAAAATGCTCTTAGGTCAAACCAATTTTTAAGTATTTGATTAAATTGGTCAGGATGCTCCATCATGGGGGCATGGCCACATTTTTTAATCCAATACAAATTAGAATCGGGTAGCAGTTGGTTAAATTCCTCAGCGACATTAGGAGGCGTGACCCGATCTTCAGCTCCCCAAATAATGGCAGTGGGGGTATTCATATTTGGCAGTTCTTTTGACATATTATGCCGAATGGCACTTTTGGCCAGCGCCAGTGTACGGACTAATTTATTTCTGTCATTGACCGATTCATAAACTTCGTCTACAATCTCTTTTGTGGCTACTTTTGGGTCGTAAAATACATCTTCACTTTTCTTTTTGATATAGTCATAATCCCCTCTTTTGGGATAGCCGTCTCCCATATTATTTTCGTACAAACCTGAACTCCCCGTAAGCACTAGGCCCTTAACGTATTCAGGATGATTTTTGGTAAAAAGAAGACCTACATGTCCTCCTAATGAATTTCCCAACAGTATGACCTCTTTGAGTCCTTTATGAAGAATAAATTCATGTAAAAATTCAGAAAGCGACTTAACTGAAGTTTTTAGTACCGGAAGTGTATAGACAGGTAGTTCGGGTATGATGACCTTATATCCTTTTGGAGGAAAGTAATCTAAAACTCCTTCAAAATTACTTAACCCTCCCATAAGCCCGTGTAAGATTATGATTGGCTGCCCTTCTCCAGCTTCGACATAGCGAAAATCTGCATCCTGAACAATTTGATTCATCATACCTTCCAAATATAAAAAACAAAGATAGACATTTCACTCTAAGCATCACCTGTTTATTAAAAATGGGTGCGATATCCCTGTTAAGAAGAAAACTGTGGGAAAACTTATTAACAATGTGGTAAATTGTGGTAAAAAGTGGTAAATATCAATTATATTTGATATCAGATCTTAGTTTAAATGCTACACCTAGTAGGAACATACGAATGTAAAGCAGACACCAAAGGAAGAATAATGGTGCCTGTTGCAATAAAAAAGCAACTGGCGGCCACTGCTTCTAACGGCTTTGTATTAAAACGTGCTGTATTCAATATCTGCCTAGAATTATACCCGATGAAAGAATGGGAGGGACTCATGGATAAGGTGAATGGTTTGAATCGCTTTAATAAGAAAAACAACGATTTTATTCGTCGTTTTACTGCGGGTGTTAAAACTGTAGAGATGGATGCCTCTGGGCGTCTTCTCATCCCAAAAGATTTAGTCAACTACGCAAAAATTAAAAAAGAAATTGTCATTTCCTCGACGGTGAATATACTTGAGATTTGGGACAAGTCGCTTTATGAAACTGCTATTGACGAGGCGGCTCTTGATTTTGGAGCTTTGGCCGAAGAAGTTATGGGTGATAAAGATGACAGTACACTATCATAAGCCAGTATTACTCCAGTCGAGTTTAGAGGGTCTAAATATCAAGCCCGATGGGGTTTATGTGGATGTAACTTTTGGCGGCGGCGGTCATTCTAGCGCACTTTTAGAGCAATTAAACGAAAACGGACGTCTATTGGCTTTTGATCAAGACTCTGATGCGTTTAAAAACAGCATTCCCGATTCTAGATTCCAATTTGTGGCAGCTAATTTTAGTCATCTGTCTCAGTATTTAAAATTTTATAAAGTTCCTAGTGTAGACGGTATACTTGCTGACTTTGGCGTGTCTTCTCATCAATTTGACACCCGCGCTCGAGGTTTTTCCATCCGTTCTGTGGGGCCCCTAGATATGCGGATGAACCAGCAGCAAGAGTTAGACGCTCACCGTGTTATTAATGATTATAGTGAATCAGAATTGAAGCGTATATTTTTTGATTATGGCGAATTGCGCAATGCGAAAAATTTAGCCAGCGCAATTTGTCAAATGCGGGATGAAAAACCGATTACTACTACGCAAAATTTAAAAGAAGCGGTGCAGTCACATGTGCCTCAACGGATTGAAAATAAAATATATGCGCAGCTTTTTCAGGCATTGCGAATTGAGGTGAATCGTGAATTAGAAGTGCTTAAGTCTTTTTTGGAGCAGGCGCAAGACGCTTTAATACCAGGGGGGAGATTGGTTTGTATCTCCTACCATTCTTTAGAGGACAGATTAGTAAAGCGTTTTTTTCAATCAGGCAATTTTGAAGGAACGTTAAAAAAGGACTTTTTTGGAAACCCCATACGCACCCTTAAGCCAGTGGGTAAACTTATGATTCCTTCTGAAGAAGAAATTAAAGAAAATAGCAGGTCGAGAAGTGCGAAAATGAGAATAGCTGAGAAACTATGAAAAAAATTAGGGCACTACTAAATATCGAATTTTTGATTCAAAATGATGCTTTAAAAAATTGGCGTATGATCCTTTTCCTTTCTCTTTTGGCTTTGATAATGATAGCCAGCGGGCATCAGGCAGATCAAAAAATATTCAAAATAGCCGCTTTAAATTCTGAAATCAAAGCATTAAAAAGTGATTTTATTGAAGTAAAAAAGCAATTACTCATACTGAAAAAAGAAACCCATCTCATTCGTGCTTTAGCTCCCCAAGGATTGGGCCCTGCTACTTCACCTCCATTAAAAATAATTGTTGTTAATGACTAAAGAGACTTCACATACGGGTTTTTATAAAGCGAGGTTTTTCTTTATAAGTGCTTGTCTATTGGTTTTTGGATTTGTTCTTATAGGCAAGCTCGTTTATATCCAATTTTATAGCAATAATGAAGGGCTGGGAATCGCACCAGAGGCACTGGTAAAAAATGTAGTTTTAGAGCCAAGTAGGGGCGATATCTACGCCGCTGACGGGAATATTTTGGCTACTTCTGTGGCGCGTTATATTCTTCATTGGGATGCGATTACTGTTTCAGAGCCTCTCTTTCAATCTGCCAAAAAAGCGTTGGCTGATTCGATCGCTGGACTTAGGGGGTTGTCCTCTGAGCAAGTATTAAAGGAGCTTGAAGCGGCCAGAAGACAAAAAAATCGTTACTGGTTAGTGGCTAATGATATTTCTTATTCAGCTTATCGCCGCTATAAAAACTTTCCCATTTTTAGTTTGAGCACCTATAAGGGCGGTTTAATTGCTGAGCAAGAAATCAAAAGGGAGCACCCACTCGGCAAAATTGCTGAGCGTACAGTAGGTTATGAAAAATTGGATACCGATGGAACTTACTTTAGAGTGGGGCTTGAAGGGGCTTTTTCACAATATTTAAGAGGGGATTCAGGCTTACGGTTAAAACAAAAAATAGCCAATGGACAATGGAAGCCAATTAGTGATTCAAACGAAAAAGAACCTACTCAGGGTTATGATTTGAGGACTACATTAGATGTGAATATTCAAGATATAGCCCATACTGCATTACTTCATCAGCTAGAAACATTTGAGGCGGACCACGGGACTGTTGTGGTTATGGAAGTCGCTACGGGTGCTGTCAAAGCCATCGCAAATTTAGGGCGAACCCAAGACGGCAAATATTTTGAAAAGCTCAACTACGCTGTGGGCGAAGCTCATGAACCGGGGTCTACCTTTAAATTGATGGGGATGATTGCAGCCCTTGAAGACAAAGTTATTGATGAAAATACAGAAGTTAATACAGGAAATGGTGAATTGACCTTTTATGGAAAATACAAAGTGAGAGACTCTAAAAGAGGAGGGTATGGCGCCATCAGCGCCTCAAAGGCTCTGGAAGTTTCTTCCAATGTTGGTCTGGTAAAAATTATTTACGACAACTATAAGGACAATCCAGAAAAATTTATTGATCGCCTCTATAATATGGGTTTAAATAAAAATTTGGGACTTCCCATTCGAGGTGAAGGACAACCTAAAATACCTTACCCTACAGATACCGATTGGGATGGTTTAGACCTTCCCTGGATGGCTTATGGCTATGGCGTCAGTTTGACCCCATTACAAATACTTACTTTTTATAACGCGGTAGCTAATGGGGGAGAGATGGTTCAACCTCAATTTTTATCTGCAATAGGAAATTTGGGTGTTGCCCCCCATAAGGTTTTTTCAAAACAGGTACTTAACCCCTCAATTTGTTCTATTGAGACCCTCCAAAAAGTACAGAATATGCTTTTTAATGTGGTAGATAAAAAATGGGGAACGGGATACCGTATTAAAGACTCATTGCTTACTATGGCAGGTAAAACAGGAACCTGTCAAGTAGATTATACGACAGAAAGTATTCAATATGTATCGAGCTTTGTGGGCTATTTTCCCGCTGAAAAGCCAAAATATTCCTGTATTGTAGTTATTCATAAACCGAATAAAGCCAAAGGTTATTATGGGGCAACTGTTGCCGCTCCAGTATTTAAATTTATTGCAAAAAGTATTTATAACGACACCCCTAAAGCGGTTTACCTCAATGCTTCTTCACTGACGGCTTTGCCCCAACAGCTCAAAGCGCAGAAAGCGGTAAGTGTACCGGATCTGAAAGGGCTGTCCAAAAATGCTGCCTTGAAAAAAATTGAGGCCCTCGGCCTTAAGGCAGAGTTTGAAGGAAAAGGGACTGTTACCCAGCAGCGACCTGAAGCGGGAGAAAAAGTCAATAACCAACAAAAAATAAGAATCAAGCTATCGTGAAAAAACTTAAAGACCTTTTATATGGTGTTGCGATAGAGCGAATTATTGGTTCGACCTCCACTGCAGTCAAGGCAATCAAGTTTGACAGTAGAAAAATCAATCCAGGGGGTCTTTTTGTTGCACAAAGCGGACTCAGTACAAATGGACATCACTTTATTGCAAAGGCTGTCCAGCAAGGTGCTGTGGCAGTCATATGTAAAGTGTTGCCAACTGAGATCAAAGAAGCCGTCGTATATGTGCAAGTCCAGGACACTGCTAAAGCGCTGGGACAGCTGTCCTCGAATTTTTATGATCATCCTTCTAAGAAATTAAAACTTGTAGGTATTACAGGAACAAATGGTAAGACCACTATTGCCTCATTATTGTATGGACTTTTTGGAGCCTTGGGGCATTCTAGTGGTCTAATTTCAACCGTAAAAATGGCTTATCTAAAAGAAGAGCGTGTCGCGACCCATACTACCCCCGATGTGCTGGAGGTCAATAAATTTTTATCAGAAATCGTAAAAAAGGGAGTCACTCATTGCTTTATGGAAGTTTCATCTCATGGGATTGCCCAGGGCCGTATTGAGGGGTTGACTTTTGCAGGGGGAATTTTTACAAATCTCACACATGAACATTTAGACTATCACGGTGATTTTAAGACCTATAGAGATACTAAAAAACAGTTTTTTGATCAGTTGGTACCCACTGCTTTTGCATTGACCAATCTGGATGATAAAAACGGAGCCTATATGCTTCAAAATACAAAAGCAAAAACGGCAACCTATGCACTAAAATGTCATGCTGATTATAAAGCACAACTTTTAGAATGTGAGTTTTCAGGCATGCTTTTAAAAATTCAAGGACAAGAAGTTTGGACCAATTTAGTAGGTGATTTTAATGCTCAAAATTTGCTTGCTGTTTATGCCGCAGCTGAACTTTTAGAGGCCTCTCCCTTAGCTATTCTCAAACAAATCAGTCTATTGAAACCAACCCGTGGACGATTTGAAATACTCCGAACTAAAGAAAACATCACCGTTGTTATCGATTATGCCCATTCTCCTGATGCGCTAGAAAATGTTTTACAAACCCTAAATAAAATTAGAACGCGCAATGAAAATCTAATTACCATAGTGGGCTGTGGAGGGAATAGAGACAGAGAAAAACGACCGATGATGGGTAAAAAAGCGGCTGCACTCAGCGATCAGGTCATTTTTACTTCAGACAACCCAAGAGATGAAGAACCCCAAATAATTATTGACGAAATAATAAGTGGTGTTGCTGCGGAAGATTTTAAAAAAGTACTGAAAATAACCCTAAGAGAAGAGGCTATAGCTGTAGCTGGGAATTTGGCCCAAGAAGGAGATATCGTCTTGATTGCGGGGAAAGGACATGAAACTTATCAGGAAATAAAAGGAAAAAAATATCCTTTTGATGATTTGGAGATTGCACAAAAAATATTCAATAAAACAAAACGCTAATGCTCTACTATCTCTTTGAATTTCTTGAACAACAATACCAGCTCCCAGGAGCCAGTGTATTTCAATACCTTTCCTTCAGGGCGGCATTAGCGGTCATTATCTCGTTAACCTTTTCACTGGTCATTGGTAAGCGACTTATTGTCTTTTTAAAAAATAAACAAATCGGCGAGTCTGTTCGAGATTTGGGACTCTCAGGACAAAAAGAAAAAGAGGGAACTCCAACTATGGGGGGGATTATTATCATTCTCGGAACTCTGATCCCTGTTATACTGTTATCTAAATTGGAAAATATCTACATTTTACTCTCGATTTTGAGTATGCTTTGGATGGGATTTGTGGGTTGGTTAGATGACTATATTAAAATTTTTAAAAAGCAAAAAGAAGGACTTCAGGGAAAATTTAAAATTCTAGGACAGCTTACCCTAGGGGTGCTAGTAGGAGCAGTGCTCTTTTTTCACCCTGACGTCACTGTCCGAGCTCCAGCCCAGCCTTTTGCGCAAACCATAAACGGGACTTTAGATACACTGCCTAGCACGACATATATAAAGGCCACGCTTACAACGATTCCACTCATAAAAAATAATGAATTTGATTACCACTGGCTGATTCAGTGGGCGGGAATTCCAGAAGGTTTTACTTGGATTATTTTTATCCCGATAATCATTTTTATCATCACGGCTGTTTCAAATGGGGCAAATTTAACAGATGGGATAGACGGGTTAGCGGCAGGGACTTCAGCTATTATTGTTTTTGCATTGGGTGTCTTTGCTTGGGTCTCTGGGAATATAAATTTTGCGTCTTATCTCAATATCATGTACATCCCCAATGTAGGAGAATTGGTTGTCTTTATCGCTGCCTTTTTAGGCGGTCTTATCGGTTTTTTATGGTATAATACGTATCCAGCAACCGTATTTATGGGGGATACTGGGAGTCTCTCTATTGGGGCGGTAATTTCAGTAATTGCTGTGATCGTTCGTAAGGAATTATTAATCCCACTTTTATGTGGTGTCTTTTTTATTGAAACGCTCTCAGTGATTTTACAGGTGAGTTATTTTAAATATACCCGAAAGAAAACAGGGGTGGGACAGCGTATTTTTAAAATGGCTCCCTTGCATCACCATTTTCAAAAATTAGGTTTTCACGAAAGTAAAATTGTAGCCCGTTTTTGGATCATCGGGATTCTTCTCGCTTTGCTATGTATAGTAACCTTAAAACTCAGATAATGAAGAAAAAGTTAGTGGTTTTAGGGGCTGGAGAGAGTGGAATAGGGGCTGCAATACTCGGCAAACAACAGGGCTATGATGTATTCTTATCCGATAAGAATAAAATTTCCTCATCACTTCAAAAATTACTTACTGAAAAAGGGATTAGGTGGGAAGAAGGTCAGCATTCTCAAGAAGCCATGAAAGGGGCAAGTTTTGCTGTAAAAAGTCCAGGAATACCAGGAGATATCCCTTTGCTTAATGCGTTAAAAAAAGAGGGAATACGTATTGTTTCGGAAATTGAATTTGCAGCACAATCCACTGATGCAACATTAATTGGCATCACAGGAACCAATGGTAAGACAACGACTACAATGATGACTTACCAAATCCTTAAAGATGCAGGATATAATGTAGGCTTGGCGGGTAATATTGGCAAGAGTTTTGCTCAGCAAGTAGCAGAAGAAGATTACGAATATTTTGTCTTGGAAATCAGTAGTTTTCAACTCGACGATATTGAACAATTTGCTCCTCATATTGCTGTAATTACAAATATTACCCCTGACCACTTAGACCGTTATCACTATGATTTTACAGCTTATATCCAAGCCAAACTTAAAATCACTCAAAACCAAACGCCTAAAAACTTTTTTCTGTTTAATACAGACGATAATGTGCTTGTAAAAGCAACCCAAGATTATCCCATCAAAGCACAACAAATCCCTTTTGGAACTTCACCTCAAGACGATTGGGGGAGTTATATAAAAGAGGACCAACTCATATTAAAAAATAAAAATCAAACTACTATGATTCAATCTTTAGAATTTCCATTTTCAGGCAGGCACAATCTGCTAAATGCGCTGGCTGCCGCTACAGTTGCTGACATACTGTCGATAAAAAAAGAATCGATTAGAGAAAGCCTGACCCACTTTAAAGGGGCTCCCCATCGGATGGAAAAGGTACTCACTATTCAGCACGTTCATTATATAAATGATTCTAAGGCAACAAATATTAATGCTACTTATTTTGCGCTGGAAAGTATCCAATCGCCCCTGATTTGGATTGTGGGGGGAGTGGACAAGGGCAATGACTATCATGCGTTGATGCCACTGGTGCGAAAAAAGGCCAAAGCAATTATTTGTTTAGGGGTAGATAATACCAAATTAAGAGCTGCATTTGAGGGAGTAGCAGAGGTTTTTTTAGAGACGGAACTCATGACTGAAGCCGTCAAAATTGCTCACAAATTAGCAGCGCCTAAAGACACCGTGCTTTTATCACCTGCTTGTGCCAGTTTTGATTTATTTAAGAATTATGAAGACCGTGGAGATCAGTTTAAAGCTGCAGTAAGAAATCTATAAGCCATGTATCGATTACTAAAAGGAGATAAAGTATTATGGGGAATTTTAGGGCTGTTGGCTATTTTTTCATTTTTACCTGTTTTTAGTGCCAGCTCAAATCTAGTCTATGTAGTTGGTACCGGAACCCCCTGGGGGTATTTGATGAAGCATTTTTTTATCCTAGTAATTGGTTTTGCACTGATGTATGCAATTCATAAGATTCCGTATCATTATTTTAAGGGAATCTCAATTTTACTTTTACCTATTGTAATACTCCTGCTTGTCTATACAGCTACGCAAGGGACAGTAATCGAGGGAGCCAATGCAAGTCGATGGGTGAAAATTCCAATTATAGGACTGAGTTTTCAAACTTCTACCTTGGCAGCTGTAGTGCTCATGGTCTATGTGGCGAGTTATTTGTCCAAACCCAATTTGCGGGAACTCAAATTTTCTACTTCATTAATTCAATTATGGCTTCCAGTTTTAACAGTAGTTTTACTCATATTCCCTTCAAATTTATCTACGGCGGCATTACTTTTTCTAATGGTTCTTTTTTTGGCTTATATCGCTCATTATCCCATGCGTTATTTACTCGTGCTGTGTGGTCTGGGATTGGCTTTTGTATTTCTCTTTTTTTTGCTGGTCAAAGCATTTCCCAATCAATTTCCAAACCGAATAGATACTTGGGTTAGTAGAATAGAAAATTTTACTAGTGGGAAAAGTGAAGATGGCAATTATCAGATTGCGCGTGCGAAAACGGCGATAGTAAGTGGCAAAATTTTCGGGTTGGGTGCAGGTAAAAGTCGAATGAAAAACTTTTTACCTCAGAGCTCATCAGATTTTATTTATGCCATCATTGTGGAGGAATTTGGATTGGTAGGAGGCATAGGGCTTATTACGCTTTATCTGCTTTTGCTTTATAGAATAGTGGTCATCACCCACAATTCAGAAACTGTCTTTGGAAAACTTGCAGTAGTAGGTTTGGGAATTCCCATTATTTTTCAAGCCTTTATCAATATAGGGGTAGCGCTACAAGTACTTCCTGTTACAGGACAAAACCTCCCAATGATCAGTAGTGGAGGAACTTCAGCCTGGATGACCTGCATTGCTATGGGGATCATTTTAAGTATTAGCTCCAACCGAAAACAGGCTGCTCCAGAAGAACAAGATAAAGAGCTCAATTATTCAAATCCAATACAAATACTCAGTGAAACCCATTAAACTTATTGTTTCTGGCGGAGGTACAGGAGGTCATATTTATCCTGCGCTGGCTATTGCCTCTGAAGTAAAAATGCACGCTCCCGATTCAGAGGTGCTTTTTGTTGGGGCTGTGGGTAAGATGGAAATGGAGAAAGTACCAAAGGCTGGTTTTCCCATTCGCGCTTTATGGATTAGTGGTTTACAGAGAAGTATTACATTAAAGAATCTCCTATTTCCTTTAAAAGTTTTAGTGAGCTTGATTCAAGCATTTATTCTTTTAAAACAATTTAAACCCCATATAGTAGTGGGTACTGGCGGCTTTGCTAGTGGTCCAGTTTTACAAATGGCCCAATGGTTAAAACTGCCTACCTTAATTCAAGAACAAAATTCTTATCCGGGTATTACCAATAGAATTTTGAGTAAAAAAGTAGGTGCGATTTGCGTTGCTTTTGAAGGAATGGAACGCTTTTTCCCCGCCCAAAAAATAAAGATCACTGGAAATCCCATCCGTGCGAATCTTCAACAATTACCTCCTGCTGAATCTGCCAAAGCCCACTTTGGATTAGATTTAAAAAAACCGGTACTTGCTGTAATAGGGGGTAGTCTCGGCGCTAAATCAATTAATGAGTTAATCGCAAAACAGCTACCCACTATCCAAATGCTTAATTTGCAAATACTCTGGCAGTGTGGTGCCTTGTATTATGAAAAGTATAAAAATCTTGCTGCCAAAGAGGTAGTTATCCGACCCTTTATTTATGAAATGGATCAATTTTATTCGGCTTCTGATTTTTTGATCTCTAGAGCAGGGGCGGGAAGTCTGTCAGAATTGAGCTGTATTGCAAAGCCCTTAATATTAATTCCTTCTCCTAATGTTACAGCCAATCATCAATTCCATAATGCAATGGCTTTGGTCCGTAAAGGGGGGGCTTTTGTAATTGAAGAACAAAATTTAGATGCTGATTTTGAAGGTCTATTAAAACAATTAGTAAAAGATACTCGGATACAAAAGGAAATGAAAACAGCACTTAAAGGTTTAGCCAAGCCTGAGGCAACCAAAGCCATTATCAATGAAATAAAAGGACTGCTATGAAATCCAAACAAAAAACCTTTTATTTTATTGGCATCGGCGGTGTAGGCATGTCTGCTCTGGCACGCTTGTGTGTATTAGAGGGGCATGATGTCTATGGTTATGATAAGGTGCAGTCTACTGTTACCACTGATCTAACAGAGCAAGGAATTGAGATTACGTATCAAGAGACTTTGACGGCCCTTCCCCCAGCAGTATTAAACCCTACAACTCAAATTATTTATACAGCAGCCATTCCCGCCTCTCATGAACAGCTCAATTATTTTATCAATAAAGGATATTCGGTAAGGAAGCGCGCCGTATTTTTAGCGGATTGGTGCGCGGGAAAACCCACGATAGCCGTAGCAGGAACCCATGGTAAGACTACTACTATGGCTTTTTTGACACATATTTTTTCTCATACCCACCAATCATTTACCGCTTTGATGGGTGGTTTTTTTCAAAATAACAATTCAAATTTATATCGGACAGGGGATGATTTTGTGCTGGTAGAAGCGGATGAATACGACCGCTCTTTTCTTCATTTACACCCTACCCTTGCTGCGGTTACTTCCCTCGATCCAGACCATTTAGATATTTATGAAACGGCGGATGAATTTAAAGCAGCATTTGATGTATTTTCCAAACAGGTAAGACAGCAGCTAATCGTAGCTCAGGGGATTCCTTTAGCAGGATTAACTTATGGTATTGAGGTTGAGGCAGACTATCAAATTAAAAATATTGAGCGGCTAGAGGAAGGCTATCGTTTTGATTTAAAAACACCGCATAACATCTATACGGATTTAAAATTAAATCAGCTTGGGGCACATAATCTGAGCAATATGTTGTGTGCTGTTGCGCTGGCTGATCAGGCAGCAATTCCTATGCCTAGTATTCTAGATTCCCTGTCTTCTTTTCCAGGCGTATATCGCAGGATGAATCGTTTTAAATGGAACGGGAAATTATTATTTGATGATTACGCCCACCACCCCTCAGAAATTCAATCCGTATTGGAAACGCTGAAGAGCTTTTATCCTTCAGAAAGCTGCGGTGTTGTCTTCCAACCTCATTTATTTTCAAGGACTCGGGATTTTTACCCTCAGTTTTTGGCAATACTCTCAAAATTTGATGAAGTTTTATTACTTGAGATTTATCCTGCCAGAGAAACACCCATAGAGGGGATTAGTTCGAATCAGCTTTTAAATGATTTGGACCACCCTTCAAAAAAATTAATTTCTAAGCAAGAACTACCACAAGCAATTAAAGCAGGTCACTCTAGTGTTTTTGCCCTCTTAGGGGCTGGAGATATTGGGGTAGAAATTCAAAAATTAAAATCAGAAACAGAAGAAGTATGAAAAACTATAAATCGCTTATATTTTTTAGTCTGATGTCCCTATTTTTAGTTGGCAGCTTCTGGTTTTCAAATGAAAAAAATAGTCAGAGAACAAACGATGAAATAGCAATTTATTTCACGGATTCTCAGTTATTTTTTGATCCCTCTTCGGTTAATAAATTGTTAACACTAAACACTAATGAGCAGTCAAATGATCTTAAAGAAAGTTTAGATTTGAATATGCTCGAGACCCAGTTAAACCGAATACCTGAAGTAAAAAAAGCAGAAGTTTTTAGACTTCCTAAAGGAGCATTGGCTGTAGAAATTACTGAACGAAAACCCCAATTTATAGTGGATACGTATCAGCGATATTACAGCGATGCTTCGGGCGCCGTATTTACTTTTCGGTCTATAGACAGTATAGCACTTCCAGTATTTAAAACAGACAGTCTGGAGTCTACACTTCCAACCACAGCTGATCTTATTGTAAAACTCCGAAAAGATGCACTGCTGGAAAGCGAACTTGAAACCCTTTATTTGGAAAACCAGGAGTATATTTTAGACTTGCGTTCATTTCCATTTCAAGTCGTTTTGGGAGATTCTACCCAGCTAAAAAATAAACTAGAAAAACTAAAAATATTTTGTGCCTTTCAAACAAGTCAGGACAGTTTGATCGGCTATGATAAAATTAATTTGAGCTATAAAAATCAGGTAGTAGCCACAACACTTTAAATTATGGAACAAACAGCTATTTCAGTAGGACTTGATATTGGCACCACTAAAATTGTCGCTTTAGTAGGTCAAAAAAATGAATTCAATAAAGTTGAAATTCTAGGCGTTGGAAAATCAAAAAGTCTTGGCGTTCACCGAGGGGTAGTCAATAATATTACACAAACCATCCAATCTATCCAACAAGCAGTAGAGGATGCTAAGCTCAATTCTGGCCATGAAATTTCGGATGTAGTTGTTGGGATTGCAGGGCAGCATATTCGAAGTATTCAACACAGCGATTATATCACTCGCCCCAATCCGGAAGAAGTAATTAATGAAGAGGATATTCAAGAATTAATTCAGCAGGTTTACAAGCTTGTCATGTTGCCTGGCGAAGAAATAATCCATGTGCTTCCGCAGGAATACAAAGTAGACGGTCAAGCGGAGATTAAAGAGCCTGTAGGTATGCACGGAGGTAGGTTGGAGGCTAATTTCCATGTAGTGGTAGGTCAGGTATCTTCAATAAAAAATATTGGGAGATGCATTAAAAGCGCGGGTCTTAATATGGCCAATATAACACTCGAGCCCTTAGCTTCTTCTGAAGCCGTACTGAGTTTTGAAGAAAAAGAAGCGGGGGTAGCGCTAATCGATATTGGAGGGGGAACAACTGATTTGGCCATTTTCAAAGATGGAATTATTCGCCATACTGCGGTGATTCCCTTTGGAGGCAATGTCATTACAGAAGACATCAAAGAGGGATGTTCCATTATTGAAAAACAAGCGGAGTTGTTAAAGATCAAATTTGGTTCTGCATGGCCTGGTGAAAATAAGGATACAGAAATTGTTTCTATTCCTGGTTTAAGAGGAAGAGATCCCAAAGAAATTTCTTTAAAAACACTGTCAAAAATTATCAATGCGCGGGTGGTGGAAATCATCGAGCAAGTCTATTTAGAAATAAAAAATTACGGACACAACGAGCAAAAGAAAAAATTGATTGCGGGTATTGTACTTACAGGCGGAGGCAGTCAACTCAAGCATTTAAAGCAACTTGTTGAGTATATAACAGGAATGGATACCCGCGTGGGATATCCCAGTGAGCATTTGGCTGGAAATACGCAAGAAACCGTATCAAGTCCCCTATTTGCGACTTCTGTAGGTCTATTAATGAGCGCTTTAGAAGGAGCCGCAGTAGCCGTTGCGTCTAGTGAAAAAGGGGAAGAAACCTCCACAAGTGAAGACAGCGAACAGTCTGCCCCAGTAGCGGCAAAAAGGAAGTCTATATTAGACCGCTTTGGAGAGAAATTAAAGGAATTTTTAGATAATGCATAATTAGTAGTAAACTATGGATCAAGAAGAAAATAAAGAAATCAGTTTCGATTTACCCAAAAACCGCAGCAATGTGATTAAAGTCATGGGAGTAGGCGGTGGAGGAAGTAATGCGATTAACTATATGTTTCAGCAAGGGATCAAAGGGGTAGACTTTATTATTAGCAATACCGATGCGCAAGCATTATCTGAAAGTGGAGTACCTACAAAAATTCAACTTGGGGCCAGTCTAACAGAAGGACTGGGTGCGGGGGCGAATCCAGAAGTAGGAGCAAAAGCAGCCCAAGAGAGTCAAGATGAAATACACAGTATTTTGGCAACCCAAACCAAAATGATCTTTATTACCGCCGGAATGGGAGGAGGAACAGGGACTGGCGCAGCCCCTATTATAGCCCAAATGGCCAAATCCATGGACATCCTAACTGTAGGTATCGTAACGATGCCCTTTCAGTTTGAGGGCAAATTACGACTCGAGCAAGCCCAAAAAGGCTTAGAAAAAATCAGAAAAGCGGTGGATGCACTCATCGTAATCAATAATAATAAATTAAGAGAGGTATATGGCAATCTAGGCTTTAAGGCTGGTTTTGCCAAAGCTGATGAAGTCTTAGCCACTGCAGCCCGAGGAATAGCAGAAGTGATCACGCACCACTATACACAAAATATTGATTTAAAAGATGCCAAAACAGTACTGACAAACTCAGGTACAGCAATAATGGGTTCTGGGACCGCTTCGGGTAGTAATCGGGCGCAAGAGGCCATCGTAAAGGCATTGGACTCACCCCTTTTAAATGACAATAAGATTACGGGATGTAAAAATGTATTGCTTCTTATCGTCTCTGGATCAGATGAAATAACAATAGATGAAATTGGTGAAATCAATGACTATATCCAGACTGAAGCGGGAAACCATACAAATATTATTATGGGTGTGGGTGAAGACGAAAGCCTAGGAAATGAAGTTTCTGTTACGGTTATCGCTACTGGCTTTGGTATTGAACAACAGAATGAGATTTCCAATACGGAGGCTAAAAAAATCATTCATTCGCTGGATGACGAACAAAAAATTGTTCACGATTTAAGCGATACTGAAGGGACAGATGAAAATTTAGGATTAGAAACTTTTGAATCGCCAGAGGAAGAACAAATGAAGGTTTCCTATATGGAGAAGAATAAAGAAATAGAAAACCCACTAATTCAAACTACAGCCCTATTAAGAGAAATTGAATTTAGTTATGAAGAGGTTGTAGTGGAGCCTAGTATTTTGAGTGAACCTGCTCCCACTTTTTTGGAGGTGGAGGAATTTGAGAAGCAGGACATTGACGATGACTCTCATTTAGAAAGTGACTTTTTCAATCCAGCTGCTGAACTTGAATTGACGGATGAATTATTAAGCCTAGACCCAGAGGGAGGCGTGACAGAAAATGAAATACCCCTAGCTGAAGCTGAGGATGAAAATTTAGCAGAAGAAGAAGTTGAAGAGGCTGTTGATTTTGAATTGGCTTCTACTTTTTTTGAAAGTCAAAAAGAGGATGAAAGTGAAGAATTAATGAGTGAAAACACTACTGAAGGTCTTGAAACGGAGGAAGAAGTAGGGGCAGAAGAGTTTGATTTTATCTTTAATGAAATTGAAACCAAATACCACCTCGAATTAGAAGTAATTGATCCCGAAGTAGTCCGTGCTGAAAGCCAGATAGAAATGGAATTTGATCAACCTTTGCCTACCAAGAGTGAATCACAACCCCTTCCTATACTCAATGAAGAGGTACCCGAATTTCAAAAAGAACAAACCACTACAAAAGATTTTGATGAGGCTGCCCTGGAGGTAAAATTTGAACTCAAAACAGAAGAAAAACCGACTGTAGCCCCGCAAAAAAAGGAAGTGAGAGAAAGCCTAGATACTGCTCCTCCTCCCCTTGCTGAAGCCAATCCTTTTGACCAGTCTATTGATCAAACCTTAGCCGCACAGAATGAAAAAAGAAAAGAACACCTTAAGGCTTTCAATCACCGGTTTATGCATCAAATGCAGCGTGTAGATGAACTTGAGAAGCAGCCGGCCTATAAAAGAAAGGGCTTAGATTTGGAGGAAGACGTATCTGAAGCCCCTTCTCGAACAAGTTTGGATACAGACAGTAATGATGATTTACAACTGCGTTCCAATAATTCTTTCTTACACGATAATGTAGATTAAATAATTTAAAGAAATGGGAATACTGAGCAACCTAGGTGAAGAATTGAAGAATGCCATGCGTTCAAAAGATACAGTGAAATTAGAATCATTAAGAGCGATTAAATCAGCGGTTTTATTAGCCCAAACTGCCAGTGGTGGTTCGGCAGATTTGAGCGATGAAGAAGCAATAAAATTACTCCAGCGTTTAGTCAAACAAAGAAAAGACAGCGCTGCACTTTATAAAGAACAAAATAGAACTGATTTAGCAGAACCTGAAGAGGCACAAGCCGAAATCATTGAAGCCTTTTTACCTACCCAGCTTTCAGCGGAAGAACTAGCCCAAGCTGTCAATGCGGTAATCCAAAGCACTGGGGCCTCAGGTATGCAAGATATGGGTAAAGTGATGGGAGTGGTGTCTAAACAATTGGCGGGGAAAGCTGAAGGAAAGCGTATTGCAGATGAAGTTAAAAAGCAACTGGGGGCTTAAAGCCAGAGCTTAGAATCCCTCTGATGCTCACAATCCCTGCAGATTTTATTTTTCTTTTTTTTTGACGTATTTCTTACTCTAAACTCTTTTAGCGGCTTCTCTTTTCTACACAAATTACATTTTTGTTTTTCCATAGGGGATCGCTACAGTTTACAATACTTCTTATTAGTCTATTAAGGCGTAGGTCACATAAAGAAATTGGGTTCCTTCTGGATTCCAAGAAGGGACATTTATTGTTCCTTGCCCCCCGTAAAAAGCAGCTGTTAGATCACTCATTTTTTTGGAAGACAAATCCAAAAGACGAAGTTTTACTTGTCTACCAAAAGGATGCTGCTGTCCCTGATCTTCAATGTAACTAATGATAACTGCATTTTGATTGTGAGGAGCGATATGAGCAAACCAGTTTGAGTAATTGTCAAAGGTCATCTGCTCTTTATTTGATCCGTCAGTAAGCATTCTCCAAATTTGCATTTTACCTGTTCGGAAGGAGTTAAAATAAATATACTTTCCATCAGGACTATATTCAGGGCCATCGTCTAAACCTTCAGCAGTAGTGAGTCTTTTTTCTTCACCCCCGCTAGCGCTCATTTTATAAACATCATAGTTCCCATTGCGCTCGGCACAGTAAACAATTGTTTCCCCGTCTGGAGAAACCCCATGCCAGTAAGAAGGGCTTAAAGGAGTTAATAATTCCGGTTGGCCTCCTTTTAGAGGAACTTTATAAATAAAAGAGCTGTGCGTTTTGATTTCATTTTGTCCACCCGAAAAAAATAAGGTTTTGCCGTCAAAAGAAATGCCATGATCATTATTGTTTTTCGATAATTCTCCTGTATCTATTTCCCCTAAAGCTTCTCCTTTTAGGCTGTATTTTTCTATTTTTCCATTACTATTCAGTAGCAGATAAGTCCCGTTCGGGGCCCAATTGGGCGCTTCAAAATGACGATTTTCACGAGTTACTAAAAGAGATTCTTTAGTTATCATATCATAGATATATAAGGAGCTTTGCACTTTTTTACCCTCTGGGATCTGAGCGTGCGCTACAGAAAAAAAGGAAAGAGTATATAAAAAGAAGAGACAATTTTTCATAAACAAAATAAAGTTGAGAAAAGTTACAAATTAATTTTGAGCCCAGAGAGATCTTGTTGTTTACAAGGGCTTAGGGATTTACCTTAATTGAAAGCGTTTAGAGAATCGTATTTTAATTAAAATTATACCTAATTTAGCCCTCTGTAGGCCCAGTAGTTCAACTGGATAGAATATCAGATTTCGGCTCTGAGGGTTGGGGGTTCGAATCCTCCCTGGGTCACTTTTTTACTAGCTAACTGTTTGTACTTCAGTTAGCTATTTTTTATAGACTTTCCCTTTTTTGATCACAAGGTCTACCTTTTGTAAAAGGGAAATATACCGGAGTACATCACCTTTTACTCCTATAATATCGGCTTGCTTTCCTTCGCTTATAGTCCCTACTTTATCTTCTACTCCCATGAATTTTGAGGGCCAGTAGGTTGCCGATTTGATTGCTTCTAAGGGAGAAACTCCCATTTCTCTTACCCAAATATCCAATTCATTCCAAGTACTTTGCGAATGAAATTTCATTGGGACTCCACTGTCTGTTCCGATGAGCATTACAACCCCTGCTTTTTTAAGTTGGTCAAACTTTGTTTTTAGGGTGGGTTTCCGAATAGAGGTTAATTGGAAATAGGGGAGTTCACCTGGTTTTTTTATAGAGTTTTTAATGTCATTGACAATACTATCTGGGAGTCCCAGATGCCAGCTTTTATTGTCTAAGCTTTCAGGATTTTTGATCACATAGTCATGGTTAAAAAGCACCTCAATTGTGGGGGTCCAATAGAGGGGGCCTAAATTCATTTGGGCCGTACGCTCAATAATTGAGGCGATAATATCGTCTGGATAAGCGGGTGCTGAGGAAAGACCTGTATGCTCAAAATTATCTACTCCTGCTTCTAATCCCAATCTGATTTCCTCTGGGCGGTGAGAATGGGCTACTACTTTCAAACCCTTAGAATGGGCCTCCCCTACAATCGCTTGAATTTCTTCTTTAGTCATCTCATCTTGATCAATTAATTTGATACAATCAACACCTGCATCGGCTAGCTTTCTCACTTTAGCTCGGGCATCTTTTTCTCCATTAACCCCCCATCTAAAGGCTTCGGTGCCCGGATAGGGTTTTTTTTGTAAAAAGGGTCCACTGACATAGAGGGTAGGCCCTGGTATTTCCCCTGCATTAATCGCTTCTCTGGTTCTTATACTGGCCTGTAAGGGACCCCCTAAATCTCTTGCACTTGTAACTCCTGCAAGTAGCAGTTGATTCGCAGAAGCGGGCATAATGACTTTTTCAAAAAGCGGCAAATACGTTTTATCCCAATAGGTATAATCAGCATGTCCCGTAATCATAAGATGAACATGCATATCCCACAGACCCGGAAGGATACTCATACCTTCGGTAGAAATAATTTCGGCTTCTTCAGGTATAGGGACACTTCCTACAGTGCCTACTTTAATGATAGTTTCATTTTCAATGATGATGACACTGTTTGGAATGGGTTCATTTCCATATCCATCAATGAGTGTGCCTCCTACTAAAGCTTTTTTTTGAGCCAATAGAAAGGCAGGAAGAAATAAGAGAAAAAGGAGTTTTTTCATGATCAATAAAAGTTATTTTTTTTCATAGCCTGGCCCTTTGACAAACCGCCCTCCATAGGCGCCTGTATGGTTACCGTTTTCAAGTACATGGGTACCGTTTACCCATACATGATTGACCCCTGTGGCATATTGCATGGGATTTTCAAAGGTGGCGTGGTCACTAATTTCACTTGGATCAAAGACAACTACATCTGCAAAATACCCTTTTTTAAGTTGGCCTCTATTTTGAATTTTTAAATTGGAGGCAGGGAGCCCTGTAAGTTTATAAATAGCTTCTTCAAGAGAAATTACATTTTCTTCTCTCACATACTTTCCAAGAAGACGGGCAAAATTTCCAAAAGCTCTGGGGTGGGTGCTGTTTTTTGAAAATACCCCTTCGGGTGACATTGTACCTGCATCTGATCCAAAACTCATATAGGGGAGTTTTATCTGTTTTTTGATATTTTCTTCGGTCATTAAAAAGTAAACTGTACCGACTCTACTTCCATCCTGTATGACTAAATCGATGGCTGTTTCTTCTGGACTTTTTCCTCTCATTTTAGCGACTTCCGTTAGTGTTTTTCCAGTCAGGTATTTTAAGCTGTCATTTTTAAAACCCACTAAAATTAATTTATCTGAAGACTCTGCCGCTCTCATGAGGTTTTCCCATTGATCTGTATCCGTTTTCATTTCTTTTATTACTCTTTTTCTGATAGCAGGATCTTTTAAGCGCGCGATCCACTGATCAAGGCCTCCTTCTTGAACCCATGGGGGCATAGAAGCGTCCAATCCAGTGGCTCCGGCAATATAGGTATACATGTCTGTGGTAATTTCCAAGCCTTTTGCTCTTGCAGAATCAATTTTTTGAATGACTTGATCCAGTTTATACCAATTTTTTTTCCCACTTTGCTTAAGGTGGTAGATCTCTGCACGGATACCAGATTGATCTGCTATGGTTAATAGTTCATCGACACTTTCAAGCAGCTTATTTCCTTCACTCCTCATATGCGAAATATAAAGGGCATCATATTCTGCCGCTACTTTACAAAGCGCGATGAGCTCCTCTGTACTCGAATAAAATGCGGGAGCATAGATCAGTGATGAGCCGATTCCCATGGCGCCTTCTTTCATGCCCTGGTGAACGAGGTTTTTCATGAGTGCTAATTCGGACTCATTGGGCTTTCTGTCTTCATAGCCTACCGCATTAATTCGCAGGGTGGTAGCGCCTATAAAGGAGGCTATATTTGTAGAAACTCCTTTGTCTTCTAAAAATTGAAGGTATTCCCCTAATGTAGTCCAATTGATATCATATTTGATATCTCCTTGGTTTTTTTTCATATAAGTTTTTAGTTCCTCATTAAGCGGCCCCCAGGACATGCCTTCACCAAAAACTTCAAGTGTTACCCCTTGTCGGATATCGCTTTGAGAGTTCCCCTCTTCTATCAAAGTTTCGACCCCCCAGCTGAGCATATTGATAAATCCGGGAGAGACGGCTTTATCAGTGGCATTGATTATTTTTTTTGCTGTAAAAAATTTTGGAGGACCTATATAAAATATCTTATCGCCTTTAAGGGCTACTGTTCCCTGGTAGGGGGGCGCTCCTGTTCCGTCATAAACGGTCCCATTTTGGATTAAAACATCAACCTCTGCTTCAGAGGAACAGGAGTAAAATAACGGTACTAATAAGAGTAAAATTAAATTTTTAAAATGCATCTGTAGTTTTATTTTATGATAATTTGTGGTGTAGAAGCGGTTGTCGTATTTATTTCTAAAAGACGTGCCTCGAAATCTTTCATACGCTGTTGATGGCTATTGAGCTCCTCCGTTATGCTTTTAATCCGGTCTAATTGAGGTAGCGTTGGTGGATTTGTTGTATTGTCAATGGCTCGCATAAGCGATCGGATTTCTTCTCTTAGTCGGGGTCTTTGTCTGTAATTCATCGAAGGAGGGGGCCTCATTAAATGCTCTTCTTTATAGGCTACTAATTCTTGATGGGTTGTACTGACGAGACTTTTGGCATTAGCATTTGATTCAAGTTTTTCATTGAGAATTGCCAATTGATCGATTACTCCGCTAAACTGATCGATTAACTGATGGGTCTGGCTGAGCAAATTTCTCAATTCCAGTAGGGCGTCTAATTTGGCTTTATAAGCTTCAGTAGACATTTTAATTCGCAGATCTCCGATTACATTTATATCGGTTTCCAGCTTTGTCCCCTTGTGACTGATATGGGCCACATATTTACCAGGAATTACTTTAGGCCTGATACTGCCATAGCTAAATCCTTCTTTAATCTGGTTTTTTAGCACTACAGCACCATCATGTCCCAAATCCCAAACGACTCTATTAATTCCTTTTTTGCCTTGTTTATGGGTAAGTGTCGTTATTAAATTTCCTGCCTTATCTTTTATTTGAATCTGTATCGCCTCTTGCGCATCTTGATTTAGATAAAAATTTATATAGGCCCCATATTCTGGATTTTTTGCTTTATAAGTTCTGTCTCCTAAATTTTCTAACCGCCAATACATATTCCAGAGCACAGCTTCTCTTACTTCAAATAAATGGATCTCTTTTCCTTCAGCATTGGGAAGCTCTTCCAGTGGTCTGATGTCATCTAAAATATAAGCCCCACGTCCATGTGTACCCACAATTAAATCTCGATCTCGCTTTTGAATTCTAAGATCTCTGACCGAAACATTAGGTAGATCGACATTGATCTTTTCCCAGTTTTTTCCTTTATTCCAGCTAGCATAAATTCCATGCTCCATTCCAGCGAATAGCAAATCGGAATTGTGAGGATCCTGACGTACTACTTTTACATAGTCGTCCTGTGGGAGGTCTGCAGAAATTTTCTGCCAGGTTTTCCCAAAGTTTTCTGTCATAAAGATATAAGGACTAAAATCATCCATTCTGTGTTGGTCTACAACAACAAATGCAGTTCCTGCATTGTGCTCTGAAGCATGAATTTTTGAAACCCAAGAATATTCAGGCAGCCCCTTAATCCTACTATTTAGTTTATTCCATGATCCTCCCCCATCCATAGTAAGTTGAATATTTCCATCATCTGTTCCTGCCCAGATGACCCCTTTTTGAAGAGGAGATTCAGCGATATATAAAACAGTACAGTGAAATTCTGCAGCCGTATTATCCTGATAGATTGTTCCTCCAGAAGACCTTTGTTTTGATTTGTCATTCGTCGTTAAATCTGGACTGATTACTTCCCAACTTTTACCTCTATTTTGAGATTTAAAAATGACATTTCCACCGACATAAACTGTTTCCGGATCATGGGGAGAGATGTGTATTGGGGCGTCCCAATTAAACCTGTACTTATGCTTTTCTATGGCATCCCCAGCGGAACCCACAATTTTAGGATAAGGGTGAATTGTCTGTACATTTCCATAGCGAGCGTCTACTAAAAAGGGCACACCCCCTTGAAGATTGGTATAGACTAAATGTTCATTTCCAGGGATGGGTTCTGCATAGTACCCATCGCCATAAGCCAGACCTTTCCAGTGTCTTTTCAGTATTCCTGCTTCATATAAAGAGTTACTCGGTCCTACCCAAGTTCCGTTGTCTTGAAGCCCGCCATAGACATTATAGGGTCTTAGATTGTCAACTTGAATTTGATAAAATTGAGACAATTCTATATTATTAATCACTTCCCAGCTGTCACCACCATCAAATGACCGTTGAAAACCACCATCACTCCCATTGAGAATATAATCTGGGTTTTCCGGGTCAATCCATAGCGCCTGATGATCACCGTGGACTGTTGTGGCGATTTGTTCCCAACTGGCGCCACTGTCTTTAGAACGGCTTAACCTTCCTGAGATGGAAAATAAAATATTGGGGCGTTTCGGATCCACCCGAACATCACTGTAATAAAAGGGTCTAAAATTAATATTGGGATCGTCATTCACTAAAGTCCAATGGGCACCCTTGTCTTCAGAAAGGAAAGCGGTTCCGCCTCCTTCAAACTCGGTCATGAGATAAATAATATTGGGATCACTCTGTGCAATATGTATACCTGGACGCGCCATATCTGTCTGGGGGAGTCCGTTCATAATTTTTTTCCATGTCGCACCACCATCTGTTGTTTTATAAATTGCGGTATTTTGACCTCCATCGTCAAAGCGCCAAGGCTTTCTTCTAAAGGTCCACATACCCGCATACATGATTCTTGGATTTTCATTTTCCATGGCAAGATCTGCACAGCCTGTATTTTCGTCTATATACAGAATTTTATCCCAAGTTTTTCCACCATCTGTGGTTTTAAATACGCCTCTTTCTTTATTGGGGCCCCATTCTTTTCCGAGGGCACAAATACAGGCGGTATCGGGATCATTAGGGTCTACTACGATGCGTTTTATTCTTTCTGTTTCTTTGAGACCAAGGTGTTCCCAAGAGTCTCCACCATTGACAGAACGGTAAACACCCCAACCATAGCCCACACTATTTCTTGGATCTCCTTCACCAGTTCCCACCCAAAGCACGTTTTTATCTGAAGGGGCTAGGGTCAAAGCACCAATTGAATAGGCTCTTTGGTTTTCAAAAATGGGGGTAAAACTGACCCCGCCGTCCGTGGTTTTGTGTATGCCTCCATCAGCTCCACTTACATAAAAAGTCGACACATCTCCAGGGACACCGTCAATATCTGTTACACGGCCGCCCATATTTGCTGGCCCAATGGCACGCCAAGAATAATCATTCATTAAGCTTGCTTTTTGGGCAAAGATTGTTGTATTGATTCCCGAATAGAGAACCGTTAATATTAAAATATAGCTGTGTTTTATTAAATTTTTCATGATTTTATAGTTTCTATTCTTTATCAGATACCCCAATTTTTTAAGCGATGTTTTTTTGGAGCTGTTTTTTTAAGACGTTCTTTAATCTTATTTAAATACATTGTATTGTATCGCAGTCTAGAGATATAATTAGGATTTTCTTGGTCACCATTCCAGCAATGCTCTGCCCCATTTCCATAATCTACCTCTCCGCCGTAGTAGGGGTTAGTTGTTTTTTCTAAAAATGCTTCAGTAAGCACCACGGCATTATTGAGATAGTAGTTGTCCATATCACCACAATAAATATTTACCTTTCCTTCGAGGTCTTTCCCTATTTTATCCCAATCTCTTTCCATGATATAGCGAAGGTCATAGTTTTCTTTCCAGTAATTGGCAACCTCATGATCAATTTCTCCGGTGAGTTTGTCCCAAATAGGTTTGGGGTAACCATTCTCTCCCACTGGGGAGTATACTGCTTGCCAGATGTCCCATTGATCCCCTGAGCGGCTGTTGTCTCCAAGGATATATTCTCTCCGATTCATATCTATTAGCTGGGTTTTGATATGGCCTTTTCCATCTCTCATTCCAGGTCTCAATGTTTTTTTAAATTCTCCTTCTTTATAGTAAGCATTTTTATCCTCATAAATATCTACTACTGTATATGCTCGGAAATCGATTGGATCAGGACATGCAGCAAAGCATCCATTATATTCTTTGGGATAAAAAACTTGAACTGCCAGTGCTTCCCATCCGCCTGTTGAGCCTCCATAGAGGAAACGTCCCCAACCTGCTCCAACGCCATTGAATAATTTTTCTATATGAGGAATTAATTCGAAGGTAATCGCATCACCATAAGGCCCCAAATTTGCGGAATTTACAGCATAAGAATCATCATAATAAGGGTTCTGATGTTGTATTTCAATTACTAAAAATCGAGGAAAGTCTTTGGAGGTCCATTGTCTATAAAAATCATACGCTTCTTTTTCTTGAATGTATTTATAGCCTGTAATCCCAAATCGGGGATTAAAAATAGAATCTTCTTTTGCTGCTTTTGGGGGTGTTGTTCTAAAGCCCCCAATGGTTTTTGGGAAATGCCCGTGAAAAACCATTAATGGATAACGGGTCTCAGCTGCTTTGTCAAAGCCCTCAGGGACTAAAACATTGGCTTGTAAATACATAGGGCGACCCCAAAATTCTGAAAGTAACTCACTTTTAATTTTTATGTGTTTGATATATTCTGTATCCTGAACGGGTTCAATCGGAGGAATTTCTTCAGTAATATTTAGCTTAATAGGCGTCCCTTTTTGATAATTAATTTTTAACGGCTTGCTGTAAATATTTTTTGGAGAAGTATTCCAATGTTGCCCTTCTCCTTGGTCCATTGGAAGTTTTACTTGATGTCCATTTGCTAGATTAAAAGTCTCATATTTATGGAGTAAGGCTTGCATATAATAGATTCCTGTTTCTAAGTCAGCCAAGTTTTCAATCGGATAGGCTTCAGTGGAAGAATTAAAAATTTCAATTTGCCCGCTCTCCCATTGATTTACATTTTTACCTACAACTATACCCGAATCATTTGTATCATTAATTTGAAATCGGGGTTCTTTTGAGCCATCTTTTGAAATTAGCACAAGAAGTCTCCCATCAAAAGGACCTTCAGAAAGCTTACCGTCATAAGTAACTTCAATGATAGGACTATCATTATTAGGAGTACAAGAAGTCAATAGAAACATAGCGATCACTGTAAAAAGTGAAAGCCTTAGGGATTTATTTTTTTTCATATATAAAAAATTGATTATCAATTTAGTAAAAAAATCAATGTACCTTGGTTAATGTTGACTATATTGTATTGATTAAATTAGGTACTTAAAATTATAAACTATGAAAAATTTTTGCTTACTTATAATAAGCATCCTTTGCTTCCAAGGGTATGCACAAGAAAAGTTTGGGGGCTTGGCGGCAGGGCCTTATAAAAAACTTGTCATTAGAGGTGCCATGGTAATACCGGGCCATGGAGGTCCTCCAGTGGGTCCTTATGATATAGTCATAAAAGGAGATCAAATTACAGATATGATTCCTTTTGATCCCGTTACAGCTAAAAGTAGAGGGGAGGTAAAAAGAGAAGAAGGCGATCGGGTGATCAATGCAGAAGGAAAATATGTACTACCCGGAATGATCGATCTGCATATGCACCTCAGAACAGATCCTATGCCTTTAGAATATGTCTATTACTTAAAACTGGCACATGGGGTTACTACTATGGTTCCCGGTTCTGACAGAGGGCTTAAATCTGGGATGGAACAAGCAAAACTCAGTAAGCAAAATAAAATATTAGCACCTAAACTATTTCCTATTTGGTCTTATGGGGCTATGACAGACTTTGATCCAATCGCATTAGATGATCCTAAAAATGCACCAGAGGTGGTCAAACAAATGTTTGCAAAAGGTGCGCATGTAGTAAATGCAGGAAATTTAGGATGGAGTCAAGAATTACTCAAGGCGGTATGTGAGGAAGTAACCAAGAATGGAGGGATTACCACCTACCACATTCCTCCGAGTACTACTGCTGTAACTCAAGCTGTGGATGCGGCTCGATTAGGAGTTACCATGATAGAGCACCACTATGCTTATGCAGAGTCCGCACTCGATCGACAGGTTCAAAATTTTAAGCCCACTTACAATTACAATGACGAAAATGAGCGGTTTCGTCAGGCTGGAGTAGTCTGGTCTCAAACCAATGAAAAAAGACTCCTTACAGAAATAGCAGATTCACTGTATCACTACGGAGTTACAATGCTCCCTACAAGGGTTGTTTATGAGGCGAATAGAGATATAATTAGAGCGCAAAGCCTCCCTTGGCACAAAAAATACACCCATCAGTTACTCATCGAGCGAAATGGGCCAGATCCTAACTACCATGGTGCCTATCATTATAATTGGACCAGCGATGACGAGTATCATTGGTCTAAGGCATTTGACCTCTGGGGAGATTTGATTTTTGAGTTTAATAAGCGCGGAGGAAGAGTGGCTTATGGGACAGATGATAGCTATATTTTCGCTACCCCAGGATTTTCAAATATTCGAGAATTACAACTTTTAAGAGAAACGGGCATGCATACTCTAGAGGTTTTAAAATCAGCAACTCTAAATAGTGCAAAAACATTAAGACAAGAAAAATTAGGATTGGTTAGACCCGGCTATATTGCGGACCTGATCATTGTGAATGAAAGTCCGTTATACAATTTGAGAAATATGTATAGTTTCGGAGCACTCACTACCGAAGCCTCCGGGGAAATGGTCAGAAAAGGGGGGATTATGCACACGATTAAAGACGGGATTGTTATTGAGAATGATAAACTTATGGAAGAGGTAGAAAAAATGGTAAAAATTTCGAAAGAAGGAGCCAAACCAACTGCCATGGAAGTCCCATTTATTATGAACTAGAATTCAATGCGCCTAGTCACACTGCTGCTCTTGCTGTGCGTTATGCACACTGAGGCCCAAACTTATATGAATAATATGCTGGCGGACAGCATCAATACCAATACCCAATTAAAATCCGAACGGTTTCGCTCCATGTGGAATGGTAAAATCAAAGGAGATCGTTATGTAAATGACTCCTTTACTAGGGGTAAAATAAATCAAGAAGCCTATTTACTTCGTTATGACCTCTATGAAGATCGTTTTGAATTTAAAAAACAAATCAACGCACCAGAGGACTATGTGATTCGTGATCTTTCAATAGTAGTACATTATGATACTGTTGATTACTATTTTTTACCTTATTACTACAGAAGTAAAAAGAAATTCAATGTAGGCTATCTGAGCCTGATTCGTGATCTGGATACCGCTAAAATTTATAAAAAAAATGAGGTAACATTCAGACCCGCCACCTTTTCACCCACTACTATTGAAATTGGTTTTCCCCCAAGATTTATCAAAAGAGTATTGTATTTCATCCAAAAAGCAGAAGAAACCCCTGTTCAAATCAGCAAAAAACAGCTAAAAAAATTAAATCTTAGCGCGATCCTTTTGGACTAAGTTTTTTTCAAATTCTACATTTTTTAGTAGTTGAAAACTAAAATTACTATTTACCATAATCACTTTAGGCTAACTTATTAATTAAAATAAGTAAAAAAGTATTACTTTAGTTAACATATTTTTAACAAATAAGAATTTTATGATGAAATCTAAAACAAACAAACTGAAATTGAGTGCCTTATTATGGGTATTTCTGATTCCAGTTCTATCTTTTGCTCAGCAGTCTCTATCGGGAACGATTACAGATGCTGACACAGGAGAACCTCTTTTAGGGGTTACAGTGCTTGTTCAAGGAACTAACAAGGGAACGGTTTCAGATTTTGATGGGAATTATACCATCAATAATCTTGATCCAGGCGATTATGTTGTTCAAGCTTCTTATACTGGGTATTCCAAGCTATCACAAACTGTGAATATTGGAAACACGGATGTTGAGCTTTATATACAATTGACATTTTCGGCCTCTGAGCTTGATGAAATTGTAGTAACAGGTACGGGTGCTCCCGTTGCAAAAAAGCAATTGGGTAACAGTATCGGATCGATTACAACTGCAAGTTTAGAAAAATTACCAATCAACTCATTCTCTGACTTATTAGCAGGTAGAGAGCCAGGTATTGTAGCATTTCCTTCCGGTGGTCTTACTGGAGAGGGAGCTCAAATCCGGATTCGGGGTAATGCCTCTCTATCACAGCTCAACGAACCCATTGTAATTGTAGATGGTATTCGTGTAGACCGTGGCGGAGGATTTGGTGGTGGTTTTGTCGGATCTGGTGGTGGAGGTTCTACCTCTCGTCTGGATGACATTAACCCAGAATCTATAGAACGTGTTGAGATTTTGAAAGGAGCCTCTGCAGCTACGCTATTCGGAACGGAAGCGAGTAACGGGGTAATTCAAATTTTCACTAAAAAAGGACAGTCAGGTGCACCTCGATTTGGTTTTAAAGCGACTCAAGGATTTATTAATTATCCTATAGGTGCTGTCCCTGATAATACAGGATGGACAGGGAGTGCAGATAGAGCAGCTGAATTATCACAATTCTATGGCTACACTGTAAGACCTTATGAGCTCATCAGTTTCAATGCAATGGAAGATTTGTATGAAACAGGGATTCAAAATACTGTAAATGCCAATGTATCAGGGGGTAATGAATTTATTACCTACTTTACCTCTGCGCGGTATTCTTATACAGATGGACCTTTTGGGGGACAAGAAAGAGAAGGATATCTTGAGGGTCAAAAAACCAATGCTACGGATATAGACCGCTTAGCGCAGTTCAATATGAACTTGAATATCAATCCATCAGATAAGGTGAGCATAAGATTTACTCAAGGCTATACCTCTCGTTATAGTTCAACTTCGGAGAACAACAACAATATTTATGGTGTAGGATCTCTTGCTCAGTTTAGTAAACCTGAATTAGTTTCTGAAAACAATACCACAGGTACCATTGCTTTCGCAACAGTTGATGAAACATTACAAGTTTCAATTGAATCGGAAGTCCAAAATTATAATGGAAGTATAGGTTTAAATTACTACCCTACTGATTGGATTAAAATAGATGGAACTTTTGGTCTAAACTATTCAAGTCAGCAGAGTAATAATTTCTGGCCTTTTGCATGGAATATTGACGGATTTTCTGGAAGTCGTCCTTTAGGTCAGTTAAGTAAAGACACAAGAAACTTTTTAGCGCAAACAGGAGAAGTAAAAGTTTCCTTTAATAACAATATTGGAAGCAGTATTACTTCTAATTTAATTCTTGGGGGGCAGTATGTTTCTCAGGAAGAAGTAATAGTTGGAGCTCAAGGAACTGAATTTCCAGGACCTGGATTTGAGGTAACTTCAGCCGCGGGTGTACAAAGTGTTTTTGAATTTTTTACTGAAAACATAACAGCTGGGGTATTCGCTCAAGAACAAATCGGAATTAATGATGTCATGTTTGTGACACTTGGAGCACGTTTAGATGCAAACTCTGCCTTTGGTAGTGATTTCCAAGCAGCATTCTATCCAAAAGTTTCGGCTTCCTATATACCATCAGATTCTCAAAATTGGAATAATATAGGACCTATTAGTTCTTTACAGTTGAGAGGTTCTTACGGATGGTCTGGTTTACAGCCTGCCGCATTTAGTGCCTTGACTACTTATCTAGCGATTTCTTCTGCTACTGGTTCGGGTATTGGACCTAATAACTTAGGGAACCCAGAACTTTCTCCTGAAATCGCCAAAGAATGGGAGGTTGGGTTTACTGCAGGATTAATTCAAGATAAAGTAAACTTAGAATTCACTTACTTCGACCGTGTAACCGAGGATGCACTCTATGCACGTCAATTCCCTCTTTCAGGAGGATTTAGAAGTACACAGTTAACAAATATTGGTCAATTATCTGCTTATGGTATGGAAATTAATCTTAGTGGTACTGTAATCAGAACGCAAGATTTATCTCTTAACTTATTTGTAAATGGTGCTTATTATAGAGACAATGTAGATAGCCTTGGAGGTGCACCACCTTTAAAAGTAGGAGGTTCTTACCCTAGATATCGAAACTTCCTAAGAGAAGGTTATGCACCTGGAGCAAACTTTGGAGCGCAATTATTAGAAGTTGGTGCGAATCAGCTTCCTGTTGATGTTGCAAACTCTGATGGTCTTCCAGATACTAGAGATCAGCTTGTTCAGTATTTTAATGGTAAGACTACAGCTAATATAGGAAATGTGCCTACTTCAATAGGAACAGGGAGTGTATTGCTGAAAGATGAAGATGGTGATGGAGATTACCTAGACCATTATTTAGGGAAGTCTACGCCAGATTGGACAGGTTCATTTGGAGGTTCACTAACCTATAAAAACTTTACTTTAAGTACCACCTTTGAATATAAGGCTGGAAACTTTGTAATCAATAACTTGACAGATGCCTTCCGCCAAGCAAATGGTGCAATTGGGAGAAACCTACCCACTTCAGCTAGAGTGGTTAGAGATTATATTACCGGGGGTGTAGATAGTGGCTTTAATCCATTAAATGATGCCAATGTAAGAGTTGATGCATTAGACGAGTGGTTAAATAATACACTAGCACTAGCGCCCTTTTCAGGGTTAAATACTTTTGAGAAAGCGGATTATATCAGCTGGAATGAATTGAGTTTGAATTACCAAATTACGGGTAGTTTACTTGACACATTCAATATAGAAACGGCTTCTCTAGGTGTTTCTGGAAGAAATATTGCTCTTTTTACTGGCTATACAGGGGTTGACCCAAGAATCAACTTTGTAGGTCGTGGAAGTGGTAGTGCACTAGATCAAAACTTTGGTCAGGGTATTGCTGCTTTTGGATGGCCAGTTCCAAGACAAGCTATAATTACACTTAAAGTAGGATTTTAAATAATGGAAAAAATGAAAAAATTTAATACGATGAAAAAAACATATATTTTTATTGCTTCCATACTTGTATTCCTAGGGTGTAGCTTGGATGCGAATAACCCGAATAACTTATTGGAAGAACAATTAGATGTTACGGCGTTTTCACCTATGGTGAATGGGCTTGAAGCAATTACAGTGAGAGCTTATGGAAATATCCTGGCTCCTTATTCTGTTGCGAGTGATGAAATGATCTGGATCGGTTCACGTGATGCGTGGCAACAGCTGAATTTTGGAAATGTTGACAATATCAATAACGAGTTTGTCGATGCAGCCTTTTTCTATGTTGCTGAGGCGCGTTTTTGGGCGGATGATGTGATTGCTAGAGGTGAGGAGTTTAGTACTACCAATGCCTTTAGTGATAAAAACAGAACAGATCTAGCGCGTGCGTACTGGTATGGTGCTTTTGTTTACATTTTTATTGCAGACATGTTTGATGACTTTGTTGTAGGTTCTAGAAAAACAGAATCTGCGCCTCCAGTTGGGGCCTCAAATATGGGATCTTTATATGATGTAGCCATCGGCTATCTAAATAAAGCCATTGCTTTAAATGCGGGACTTACTGCAGAGTTAAAAGCAACCAAAGCGAGAGCAGAATTCTCAAAAGGAATTTGGGCTAAAGTGAATCCAGTAAATTCGGCTGCACCTCTAGTGAGCTCTGCATCAGCAGCAAGTCTTGCAGCTGAAGCAATTGCTGCTCTGGGTGATGATTTTTCAGTAAACATGATCACTTCAGGTTCTGCACCAGAAACAGTAGGTGGATTGGATATTGCAGGTGAAGTAAATGACCGTCTGGAAATGAGACTTTCAGACACTTATGTTATTTCTTCAGATGCGAAGCGTCCAGATGCTGTTGGAGACGGTGATCCTGCCACTACAGTATCACTTTTAGACCCAATTGATAATATTGCTGATCCTGCACTTTATCATAATGTGGCTAATTTCACTGCTCCTGGATTATATCCAGAGTATCCTGTAGTATCAGGTAGAGAAATGCACCTTATAATTGCTGAAAATGCTTTAGCAAATGGTGACAATGCTACATTTGAAGCGCATATTAATAAGATCAGAGCATTGGATGGGCTCACGCCTTATTCAGGTCAAATAGATGCACAAGATTTACTTGAGCATTCTAGAAGAGTAAACTTATTCCTTCAAGGAAGAAGAATCTCTGATCATTATAGATTTGCGAGTCCTTCAGAATATTGGATTGGAAGTTCACCTGCGATAAACTCGCCAGGTTCGTTCTTCCCAATTACAATTTCAGAGATTCAAGCAAACGAAAATATCAATTAATATTTTTGATTGTAAATTCAAAAAACCCTCACTTTAAGTGAGGGTTTTTTTTTGAGCTTGATCAATTAATTTAGTTCTGTGCTTATTTTTTCCATTTTATCGATTAACGAATAAATGGCGTTTGAATATACCTCATCCCATTGGGTGAGTCTGTCTGTTTTTGATAAGGCAATTTCATATTCTAGTCCAGGAAGAATCCAAGCAGCATAGCCACTAAAAGGATCTGAGGAGGCGTAAAGTGATCTATACCATGCTCCAAAATACATTCCTTTTTCAGAGATAAAACTTTTTTCTAAGCCAATAAGTTGTTGATTCAGTGCTTTTAATTTTCTTTTATTAACCTGAGCTTCTTTTAAAAAGCTTGCAATCCCCTCACTCAGTTGGGCAGAAACTTCTTTTAATTGGGCGATGGCAGTTTCTGTTTTCTTAAACCCTTCAAATGCACTGTGGTAATTTAATATCTTTTGGGTGGCCGTCTTAAAATGCAATTTTAAATCCTCTGCATATCGGTTTAGGTCATAGGGTATTAATTCTCCATTGGCCATGGTTAGTGCCATAAGACCTGCCAGTTGCTCTACCATAGGACCCATTTGAAATGCGGGGTCTACAAAATTTTCATAGAAGTGGAAACTGTCATAATTAGAATGATAGAGATTGGGTCCACTGGCTCCTCCACTTAGTGAGGGAACACCCACATGCATATAAAAAGCGATATGATCAGAGCCGCCCCCTAAATTACCAATATTCGGTTCGTTCTTATTTTCTTTTTTCCAAAAATCATATAAGTTTTGATCGGTATAAGGATAATTTACTTTTTTAGCATTTTCTAGTATGAGTTTTTTCAATGTTGGTGCTGCAGCAGCTCCAAAATTTTTACCTGAAACGCCTCCATCAAAATTCATATAAAGTACCCCTTTGGCATTGAGTTCATCGCGAAGCTGTTCTACCCATTCACTTGAGCCAATCACCCCGAATTCTTCTGCGTCCCAATGTCCAATTAGGATTGAGCGTTTAGGGCTATACCCTTGTTTTTTTAATTTTCCTAAGGTTTCACTTAAACTTAAAAGCATTGCCGTACCACTATTTGGATCTGTAGCGCCAAATCCCCAAGCATCGAAATGGCAACCTAATATAATCCACTCGTCTGGGGCTTCACTCCCTTTGAGCGTTCCTACGATATTTGAAGCCCGAACAAAGTCAATTTTTTGATCTACTTTTAGACGAACAGTGAGTGCTTTCCCTCCCTCTAATCGATAGGTAAAGGGAAGTCCACCCTGCCAATTTTGTGGAACGGGTTTCCCATTCATTTGCGCTAATATTTTTTCTGCTTCACCATAGGCAATAGGAGTCACCGGAATACGATGTAATTGCGCCTCTTCTGGTTTGAGACGGCTAATTTTTTTCTTGCCCTCAAGAGGTAATGCAGGCGCAAAGGGAGTCAGGGGATCCCCTGTAAAGTCGGTAGTAAGGAGTGATCCCCTTTGTATTGTTGATTCATTATAATAAGGTCCTTCAGGATAAACAAGTCCTTTAGTGAAACCACTGTCTTTGGGATCGGTATAAATAATTAAGCCTGAAGCGCCATTTTCCTCTGCAAATTTGGCTTTAAAGCCTCTGAAATTACCCCCATATCGTGCCAGGACAATTTTCCCTTTAACTTCAATTCCCAAGGCCTTTAAATATTCAAAGTCTTCTTTTCTTCCATAATTTGCATAGACTATTTCGGCAGTGACGTCACCACTACCCGAATAGGCATTCCATCCCTTCCAAAGCTCGGGGTGATTAGAATAAGGATCTGAAGGGATGATGTCTTCTTTTTGATTTAATACCGCTCGAGAGGGAGTAACAATTTCAATCAAAGAAGAGCCAGGTTTGTTGGGTAAATAAAGATCATAAGGATAGCTTTTTACTTCAAAGCCTGCATTTTGCATGACCGTTGCCATGTATTTTTGCACTTCTTCATTCGCTTTACTGCCCGCTACATGGGGTTTTTCAGTGAGTTTTTTTAAATGCTTTTTAAATGCACTATTGTCTATCTGGCTTAAAAATTCTTGTTCAATTTTTAGCTGGTCCTCCCAATTTGCAGGAGAGTATCCATTGTATTGTGCTTGGGAAAATGGAAGTAAACAGACGGTAGTAATGAGGTAGAATAAAACTTTAAAATTCATTGTAATATGGATTAATAAATATGAAATGTAAACCAAGTTAAACTTTTGTATCAAAAAAGCACTTAGACAATCCAAACAAAAAATGATTTTTTATCTTAGATCATAGACTTAATCTAAAAAAAGTGAGTCAGTATAGTTTGAAGACTTCAGCCCATCAAATAGCAACCCAACAGCTTCATAATTTGAATTTGTTTCTCCCCAAGCACTATGGCATAGAAGGCGAAATTACCCCTTTGGCGGGTGAGCTTGATTTGAATTTTAAATTACAAACAGACGAAGGGACTACTTATCTACTAAAATTATATGCTCCAGATCGCGAGGTGGCTTTTATCGATTTCCAAGCCGCGCTACTCGAGTATATCAATTCTCAAGCGGTAGATTTTAGCCCTCCTAAACTTATAAAGACACAACAAGGAGATTCTACTGCGCTTTATATCGACAGTGAGGGGCAGAAGCGAAAAGTGCAATTATTAAGTTGGATAGCAGGACATTTATGGAATCACTTTTGGCCTCAAACATTAAACCTGCACCACGATCTAGGGGTGCTTTGTGGTCAACATACTTCAGCACTAAAAGAATTTGACCATGACTATGCAAAACGGACTTTTGATTGGGATATCGCCAATGCACTTTGGACTAAAAATCACTTAAAACTATTTAATTCCGAAGAGCAGCAGCTTATTTCAAAGCATTTAACTCAATTCGAGCAAATGCAAGGGGAGTATGATACACTTCAAAAAAGTATAGTACACAATGATGCCAATGATTTTAATATAATTCTTTCTGAGGATCTTTTTGCCCCAGCGGTTAGGGGATTAATTGATTTTGGCGATGCAGTTTATACCCAAGTTATAAATGACTTAGCGGTATGTTGCACCTATGCAGTTATGGGGTATGAGGATCCTCTAGAGGCAGCAATACCTATAGTTTCCGGTTATCATCAAGCTTGCCCTATTGAAGAAAAGGCCCTAAAATACCTCTACCTCTGTATTGCGCTCAGGCTCATTATTTCAGTGACAAAATCAAAATTAAACAGTCTAGAGGAACCCGATAATACCTACCTTCAAATCAGCGATAAGGCCGCATGGAAATTATTAAAAAAATGGAGCCAAGTGAATTCAGAATTTGCACATTATCGGTTTAGAGAAGCCTGTGAATTAAATCCACATCCACAAAATATTACTTTTACTCAATGGGCAAAAAAGCAAGAGTTGAGTTTTAAGACGCTTTTCCCTTCCTTAAATAAAGATAAAGTTCACCCTTTAGATTTAAGTCTTTCAAGCACATGGCTGGGTCATGAATCTGATTTTAATAATTTGGATTGGTTTGATTTTCAACTCGCTCAACTTCAAAAAGCAAACCCCCATTCCTTGATAGGGGGTGGATATTTGGAAGTAAGACCTCTGTATACTTCAGCTGACTATGATAAAATGGGAAATGACGGACCCGAGAGCCGCTGTATGCATTTAGGTGTCGATTTTTGGGTTCCAGCTCAAACACCTGTCCATGCAGTTTTTTCTGGGGAGCTGGTTTACGCTATTAATGACGAGGGGTCTAAAAAATTTGGTGGATTGGTAATCTTACGACATCAGATTGAGGAATGTGAATTTTATACATTATATGGTCATTTATCACTGGAAAGCATTGCACAACTGACTCCAGGTGATTTTATTAATCAAGGTTCAAGGATTGGAGTAATTGGAAATTCTAAAGAAAATGGACACTGGTCACCACATCTTCACTTTCAAATTCTTTTAAGCCTACTAGATTATGGTACAGCTATTCCTGGAGTTGCTTTTTATAATGAAAAAAAGGTGTGGCGCTCGCTTTGTCCTGACCCCAATCTATTTTTTAAATCAGAAGCTCTAAAAGGACAGGGGGTATTAGACAGGGAGCAACTAAGGCGTTTAAGGGCTGAAAACTTAGGACGTAGTTTAAGTTTGCAGTATAAAGAACCTTTACATATTGTAAGAGGTTCAGGTGCCTATTTAATTGATCACACAGGAAAAAAATACCTCGATACGGTCAATAATGTGGCCCATGTAGGACATGAACATCCAAGGGTTGTTAAGGCAGGACAGCAGCAAATGGCGATTTTGAATACAAACTCAAGATACCTGCATAAGGGGATAACAGCACTTGCCACACAATTAAAATTGAAATTACCCAAGGCACTGAGTGTACTTCATTTTGTCAACTCTGGAAGTGAAGCCAATGAATTGGCTTTACGCATGGTCCAGGCTGCAACGGGATCCTCAGAAATACTGGTCTCTCAAACAGGGTATCATGGAAATACGAAAGCATGTGTTGCCATAAGTTCTTATAAATTTGAGGGTAAAGGAGGCTCAGGGCCCTCAGATCATGTCCATGTTTTTCCTATGCCGGATTTATATAGAGGGAAGTATCGATCTACTGGAGCGACTCAAAAATATATCGATGAGGTAGAAAGCCTTTTACAGAACATAGAAAAAAATAAAAAAAAGCTTGGAGGATTTATTATTGAGCCCATTTTGAGCTGTGGAGGGCAGATAGAGCTACCACAAGGCTTTCTAAAAAAAGTTTATAACCTAGTGCGTTCAGCTGGGGGACTCTGTATATCAGATGAAGTACAGACAGGTTGTGGGCGCATGGGTGCTACCTATTGGGGCTTTCAATTATATGATGTTATACCAGATATAGTTACCATTGGAAAACCTTTAGGAAATGGACATCCAGTAGCAGCAGTAGCCTGTACAGAGGAAGTAGCACTTAAGTTTGCCAATGGAATGGAGTATTTCAACACCTTCGGTGGAAATCCTGTTTCTTGTGCTATAGCCAGTGAAGTACTGCAAGTAGTAGAAGAAGAAAAACTTCAACAAAATGCACTTGAAACGGGAAACTACTTAAAAAACAAACTCTCTCAACTTGCCCAAAGTCATCCCATTATAGGGGATGTAAGAGGGCAAGGACTTTTTTTGGGATTTGAACTTGTAACCCAAGATTTAACACCCCTAGCAACGCATGCCAGCCACTTAGTAAACCGCATGAAAAAAAAAGGAATCTTAATGAGTGCCGATGGTCCAGATCATAATGTGATTAAGATCAAGCCCCCCTTGGTTTTTTCAAAAGAGCATGCTGATTTTTTTATAGAAACACTCTCACAGATATTATCCGAGCGTACTTTTCATACACTATTGAGTTAGTTTGATTTTTTTTTGTAAATTTATTTGTCATACTAAATTTAACGAATGAGTGAGATAGTAATAGTAATAATCGGTGCCTTTGTATTAGTGGGAGGAGTTATTCTATATGCAGTTATATCTACAGCTACAGGTTTGGAAGAAGATGAAAACAAAAACTATATTCCAGATTGGATAGAAAAAAAATTCCCTTCTATTTTCAAATCTAGCAAAGATCTGGATTAGGCATTTTATTAGCGCAAAAGATTACTCCTGAAGACTGTTTTTGGAGTGCTTTTCCTATAATAAAAATAATTATGAGATTCTTCAAATTTTACTTTGTCAGTTTTAACCTACTCTTCCAAATGTTTTTATGGGGTCAAACATCAGATAGACCCTGGTCTTTGTCCGCCTATTCCAATATTATTAATCTAGTTGAAGACAATACCGAAAAAGGTTCCAATTTTGGCGGACCTGCTTTAAGCTTAAGCCGATCCATAGCGGGAGGATTATCGATTGGATCTCAAATTTCTTTTGGAAAAGTATATAATTTCAATACCACTTTGGACTACACCTCTCTAGATGGTTTTCTCAAATTTAACCTAGCCAATTCCAAATCTTTTCAACCTTATTTAATATCCGGTTATGGTTTTTCACTTTTTTCTGAAGGCCAAGATAAACCCGGCTTTTTTCCTTCAACAGAAACCAGTAGAACTTATTTTGGAGGCCTCGGCTTCCAATTTCCTATGAGTGATCATTTTTCTTTATCTGTACAATCTACCTACCGGCAAATGAATGAAAATGATGGATTTGATCACTTGCAACATTTTCTGGGGTTGAATTATAATTTTGGGGGTAGCGATCGCGATAAAGATGGTGTTCCAGATAAAAAAGACGAATGCCCTGACACCCCTGGTTTAAAAGAGTATAAGGGTTGTCCAGATACTGATGGAGATACAATCATTGACAAAGAGGACAAATGCCCTGAAGCATTTGGAAGTCCAGAATTTCAAGGTTGTAAAGACAGTGATGGAGATGGTATTCCAGACCCTGATGATCTTTGCCCCGAAATAGCTGGAAGTAAGGAATTTGAGGGCTGTCCAGATACAGATGGAGATGGTATTCCAGACCCAAAAGACGAATGTATTTCTGAAAAAGGACCAATTGAAAATAAGGGCTGTCCCTGGCCCGATAAAGACCAGGATGGTGTTCCTGACCATGAAGATCTATGTCCAGATGAGAATGGAACTCTTGAAAAAAAGGGGTGTCCAGAGCTTTCACAAGAAATTGTAAAGACCCTCAATGAATATGGCTCTAAAATATTTTTTCCAGCAAATAGTACTCAAATTATGGGGAAAAAGACCCGTGAGGTGTTGGATCAAATAAAGACCCTCTTAGACGAGAATCCGAATGGAGCTATTGTAATAGAAGGCTATAGTTCTTCAGATGGCCCTGAGACTTATAATCAGGCATTGTCTATAAAAAGGGCTGAAGCCGTTCTTCAATATCTCATTGGGCTGGGCGTGCCAACAGATCGTTTAGAAGTAGAAGGTTATGGAGAGTCAAATCCCCTAGGTGACAATTCTGAAGCGGAAGGTAGGGCAATAAATAGACGGGTTCAGTTTAAGCCAAAAAGAAATTAGCCGATTGCTTTTAGTTTTTGGATTTCTTTCTCTGGGCTTGAAGCTTTAAAAACAGAACTCCCCGCGACAAGCACATCAGCACCACATTCAATTAATTTTGCAGCGTTTTCAGTGGTAACCCCCCCATCGATTTCAATAAGCGTTTTGCTATTTGATTGTATTATAGATTCTTTAAGCGCGGCTACTTTACTATAGGTCTGTTCAATAAATTTTTGTCCTCCAAATCCAGGATTGACGCTCATAATGCAGACCAAATCAATTTCTTCTATAAGGTCTTTTAAGAGTGATACGGGTGTATGCGGATTGAGGGCTACCCCAGCTTTCATACCCTGTGATTTGATATTTTGAATACTTCGATGAAGGTGGTTACAAGCCTCGTAGTGTACGGTAAGCACCCCTGCTCCTAATCTTTTAAAATCTTCGATATACCGATCAGGATCTGTAATCATCAAGTGGACATCTAAAAGCTTTTTAGCATGCTTTTGTATTGCCGCTAAAACAGGCATCCCAAAAGAAATATTAGGAACAAAAACACCATCCATAATATCGATATGAAACCAGTCTGCTTCACTGTTATTGACCATATTACAATCCCGTTCAAGATTGGCAAAGTCTGCAGCTAAAAGAGAGGGTGCAATGCGAACTGACATACTATTCTTTGTGTAAAGGTACAAAAAAGGCAACTGTTTTAGTTGCCTTACTCATTATCCTAAATAGGTTTTAAGAATTTTACTTCGCGAAGTATGTTTTAACCTACGAATCGCTTTTTCTTTAATTTGTCGAACGCGTTCGCGTGTTAAATCAAAAGTTTCTCCAATTTCTTCTAACGTCATAGCATGCTGGTTCCCCAGTCCGAAATAAAGCCGTACTACATCCGCTTCTCTCGGTGTGAGGGTTTCTAAAGCTCTTTCTATTTCTGTTCTAAGCGACTCATGCAAAAGTGTTTTGTCAGGGTTTGGAGACTCACCACTATTTAATACATCGTAGAGGTTTGAATCCTCTCCCTCTACAAGGGGCGCGTCCATAGAGACGTGACGTCCAGAATTTTTAAGTGATTCTTTAACATCATTAATCGTCATGTCTAATTCTTTTGCAATCTCCTCTGCTGAGGGAGCGCGTTCATGTGCTTGCTCTAAAAAAGCATAGGTCTTATTAATTTTATTAATAGAACCAATTTTATTTAGGGGAAGCCTAACAATTCGCGATTGCTCTGCTAAGGCTTGCAAAATAGACTGACGGATCCACCAAACAGCATAAGAAATAAATTTAAATCCACGCGTTTCATCAAAACGTTGAGCGGCTTTAATCAACCCTAAATTACCTTCATTAATTAAATCTGGAAGTGTTAATCCTTGATTTTGATATTGCTTGGCAACAGATACGACAAAACGTAAATTGGCTTTTGTCAATTTTTCTAAAGCAATTTGATCTCCTGCTTTAATACGTTGCGCCAATTCTACTTCTTCCTCAGCGGTAATCAGATCTACTTTTCCGATTTCTTGCAAATATTTATCTAGGGAGGCGGTTTCTCTATTGGTTACCTGTTTGGTAATTTTAAGCTGTCTCATGCATTAAATGATATAAGTGTGTAGTAGTAATACGTCAGAAATCTATAAATGTTACAGAAAAAGTGAAAAAAAATTAATTTCTTTTTTCAGGTCTTGGTAAAAGTGCTTTACGCGAAACTTTTTCTTTTCTTGTACGTGCATCAATTCCGAAATACTTTACTTCAAGTACATCTCCAAGATTTACCACATCTGAAACATTTTCTGTTCGTTCCCATGCCAATTCACTGACATGAAGAAGAACCTCATTTCCAGGAGCTTCTGTATATTCCACTACGGCACCAAAGTCTAGCATTTTGATGACTTTAACTTCATAAGTATTTCCCACTTTAGGCTTAAAAGTAAGGGCATCAATTTTTTGCTCTACAAGCGCAATTCCTTCAGGAGAAGTGCCTAGAATTTCAACAATACCCTCTTCAGTAACAGGATCTTCATTGATTACTATTGTACAACCTGATTCTTTTTGAAGTTCTTGGATGTGCTTGCCACCAGGACCTATTAGCGCACCGATAAATTCATTAGGAATACGTCTATTTATCATTTTAGGTGCATGGGCTTTTACTTCCGCATTCGGAGCAGTAATAGTATCGGTAAGGTGTTTAAGAATATGTAATCTGCCCTCTTTTGCTTGGTTTAGCGCTTGTGTCATGATATCAAAGCGTAATCCTTTGATTTTAATATCCATCTGACAAGCGGTAATTCCCTCAGCAGTACCTGTTACTTTAAAATCCATATCACCTAAGTGATCTTCATCTCCTAAAATATCGGAAAGTACAGCAAAACGATCACCTTCAGTAATCAATCCCATCGCTATACCTGATACGGGTTTTGAAATTTGAACTCCTGCATCCATTAAGGCCATTGTTCCAGCACAGACTGTTGCCATAGAAGAAGATCCATTAGATTCAAGTACTTCTGAAACTACGCGAACCGTATAAGGACAATCTGCTGGGATTACTTTTTTCAACGCCCTTTGCGCAAGGTTTCCGTGCCCTACTTCTCGTCTAGAAGTTCCTCTCAAGGGTCTTGCTTCTCCTGTAGAAAAGGGGGGAAAATTGTAATGTAAATAGAAATTTTCTTCGCTTTGGTCTGTAGGGAGGTCAATAACATTAGACTCTCTAGAAGTACCTAGAGTCGTCGTTGCTAGTGCTTGAGTTTCTCCTCTTGTAAAGAGCGCAGACCCGTGCGTAGAGGGAAGATAATCAACTTCGCACCATATAGGTCTTATATCTGTTGTTTTTCTACCATCAAGTCGGATGCCTTCTGCTAATACTAAATCACGTACCGCTTTTTTCTGGGCATTATTCAAGTAGCGCCCAATGAGCTCTGCTTTTAGTTCAAGTTCTTCTTCGGAAAGTGTAGCCGTATAATTTTCTTTTATTTCTGAAAATTTTTCTGAACGCTCCGCTTTAGAAAGTCCTTGTTTTGCTACCTCATAATATGACTTGTAAGTCTGCTCATGAATCACTTTTTCTAAGGCTTCATCATGCTCTTCTTCTTCATAGGTACGCACTTCTTTTTTCCCAAAGGCTTTAGCTAAAGCAATTTGAGCTTCGATTTGCACTTTTATAGCCTCATGACCAAATGCAATAGCATCGAGCATTTCTTCTTCGGTAATTTCATCAAATTCACCCTCAACCATCGCGACTGAGTCAACACTTGCCCCAATCATAATATCAATATCTGATTCTTGGAGTTGAGTTTTACTCGGGTTGATAACAAACAGACCGTCTACTCGTCCGACACGTACCTCCGAGATTGGGTATTCGAAAGGGATATCGGATAAGTGAATCGCAGCGGAAGCTGCCAGACCAGCTAAAGCATCGGGCATGACATTTTCATCATGAGACATTAACTGAATCATAACTTGCGTTTCTGCGTGATAATCTTTTGGAAAAAGAGGACGCAGTACCCGATCTACCAGGCGCATAGTCAGCACCTCTTGATCACTTGGACGCGCTTCACGCTTAAAAAAGCCTCCTGGAAATCGTCCAGCGGCGGCAAATTTTTCTCTGTAATCTACTGTTAGGGGTAAAAAATCTACAGGACTGGCTTTACGGGCTGACACCGCAGTAGCAAGGAGCATACAATTTCCCATCTTTACCACTACAGATCCATCAGCTTGTTTGGCAAGCTTTCCTGTTTCTAATGTAATTGTTCTTCCGTCTTCAAGACGAATTTCTTGTGTAAATGTTTTTGGAATCATTTTTCATTTTTTGGTTAAAACAGTTGTTGTGTGTTGTTGCAACCAATGAAAAACTAAGATTCAGTTGTAGAAACTTGTAATTATTTACGAATACCCAATTCTTTTACAATCGCTCTATAGCGCGTAATATCTTTGGATTTTAAATAATCTAATAGACTTCTTCTTTTTCCTACCAATCGCACTAAAGAACGTTCTGTATTAAAGTCCTTTTGGTTATTTTTTAAGTGGGCTGATAGGTGTTGGATACGGTGGGTAAATAATGCAATTTGACCCTCAGCAGACCCTGTATCTTGGGCAGACTTACCGTGTTTTTTAAAGATTTTTTCTTTTGCTTCTTTTGAATTGTACATGCCAATATTTATTTAAATGATTTTTATGTAACTTATTTTGAGCGGCAAATATACAATTTCGCGAGTAGAAAACAATTAATCTGTTGAAATAAATAATTTGATTTTCAACTGATTAGTCCCTGAGTGGGCGATTTAAAATCAAATCGATATACAGATTGATTTTGTTTTTCAGCTCATTGCGGTGAGAAATAAAATCTAAAAACCCCTTTTCTAAAAGAAATTCACTGGTTTGAAAGCCTTCCGGCAGATCTTGTCCCGTGGTATCTTTGACGACTCTAGGACCTGCAAAGGCAATTAATGCCTTTGGCTCTGAGATATTAATATCTCCAAGCATTGCATAAGAAGCGGTGGTACCTCCCGTAGTCGGGTCGGTACAAAGTGAGATATAAGGTAGTTTGGCTTCCGCTAATTGAGCAAGTTTTGCTGAGGTTTTTGCCATTTGCATTAGAGAGGTGGCCGATTCCATCATACGGGCACCCCCAGATTTTGAAATGATAACGAGTGGAAGCTGTTTTTTGATAGCGTGATCTGTAGCTCGGGCAATTTTTTCTCCCACTACTGATCCCATAGATCCTCCAATAAATTTAAAGTCCATGCAGGCCACTACAATCTCTTTTTCTTTAGAAGGACCAACAGCAACCCTTATGGCATCATAAAGACCTGTTTTTTTGTGTGCATCTTTGAGTCGATCAATATATTTTTTTGAATCTTCAAATTTCAAAAAGTCTTTTGATTTTAATTGGCTGTCTAGTTCTTGAAATTGGCCTTCATCAAAAAGAATCTCAAAATATTCCTTACTGCCGATATGAACGTGATAATCATCTTCAGGACTGACGTAATTATTCTCTGCTAGTTCTTGAGATTCAATTACTTTCCCAGTAGGGGTTCTGTACCAAAGTCCTTTTGGGATGTCTTTTTTCTCTTCAGTCTTGGTCTGAATCCCTTTTTCACTTCGCTTAAACCAACTCATCTTTTAAGGATTTTACCCAAATATAAAAATTATATGGACTTTATAGCGTGTCAATATTATTCAGATCTTCAAATGCCTTTTTAAGGCGGGCTTTAAAAGTCTCTTCCCCTAAACGAAGCCATTTTCTAGGATCGTAGTATTTTTTATTAGGTTGGTCTGCGCCTTCAGGGTTTCCTATCTGATTTCTCAAGTATTCAATAGAATCATTCATATAGTCTCTGATCCCTTCAGTAAATGCAAATTGAAGATCCGTATCGATATTCATTTTGATTACCCCATATCCAATAGATTCCTCAATTTCAGCTTGAGTAGAGCCTGAACCACCGTGAAATACAAAATCAACTGTGTTTTTTTCTAGGTTGTATTTTTCGGATATATAGGTTTGAGAATTTTTGAGAATTTTAGGGGTTAATTTTACATTTCCAGGCTTATAAACACCATGAACATTACCAAAAGCGGCAGCAATCGTAAATTGAGGACTAATTTTGCTTAATTCTTCGAATGCATAAGCGACTTCTTCAGGCTGGGTGTACAGTTTTGAAGCGTCGACATCACTGTTGTCTACCCCATCTTCTTCTCCTCCTGTTATTCCCAATTCAATTTCGAGTGTCATATCCATTTTGGACATTCTTTGGAGGTAGTTTTTACAGATTTCAATATTTTCTTCCAGTGGCTCTTCAGAAAGATCAATCATATGAGAGCTAAATAAAGACTTCCCATTGGCAGCATAAAATTCTTCACTGGCATCTAAAAGCCCATCAATCCAAGGCAATAATTTTTTAGCACAATGGTCCGTATGTAAAATAACGGTAGCTCCATAGGCCTCAGCCAATTCGTGAACATGTTTAGCCCCAGCAATTGCCCCCGCTATTGCGGCTTGTTGGTTTTCATTTGAGAGGGCTTTACCAGCATTAAACTGTGCGCCACCATTTGAAAACTGAATAATTACCGGACTGTTTAGTTCAGCAGCAGTTTCGAGTACTGCATTGATAGAATTACTTCCGATAACATTTACTGCTGGAAGTGCAAAGGCTTTTTCTTTAGCGAGTTTAAATACTTCTTGGACTTGTTTACCAGTGATAACACCAGCGGGTATAGTATGATTCATTTCAATTGGTTTGGGGCAAAAGTATTAAACTTATTTGATTTAAAAAGGATAATTAATTCCGATATTAATTACCGCATTTTTAAAGTTGTATTCACTCCACCAACGGCTGCCTTCTGGTAAGGCGGGATTGTAGGTTTTGAAACCTGTATCAAAACGGAAAACAAAAAAATCAAAGTCATATCGCAGTCCAAAACCGGACCCAATTGCAATCTCAGAAAGGTCTCTAAACCCCTCAAAACGTAAGGCGGGATCTTCCACTTCATCAAAGATATTCCAAACATTTCCTGCATCGATAAAAAGTCCACCCTTAAGAGGACCTGTGAGAGGGAAACGGTATTCTAAATTAAAAGCTAATTTGAAATTTGCCTCATTAAATTCATTGATATTATTACTACTACCGGGTCCTAGTTTATAGGCTTTCCAAGCCCTGTTGTCATTGGATCCTCCCGAAAAATAGGAACGGGAAAAAGGCATATTGTTTGCATTCCCATAGGGGATTGCCAAACCGCCAAAAGCATGAAAAGCAAGAAGTTGTTCACGTGCAACGGGCCAGTGTTTTATATAGTCTATCTCTGATTTGATATACTGTGAGGGAATGACCCCCCCTAAAAGTTTTTGACCTTGACTGTTTTCTTGCGCATTAAAAGTGCTCAATGCACTATTTAATAAATTTCCTACCCAATCTATTTTCCATCTGAGCTGGTAAAAGTTTTCATCAAAAATACTTTGTTGATTATTGAAATTTAAGCTGAAGGAAGAGCCCAAAATGAGGTTATTAGCAGTAAGCCTATCGAGACGTTCTTTTACTGTGTTTACCACCTTATAGTCTGGATTTTCAAGATTCAGTGAGGTTGCTCCATTTAATACGGCATTGATAAAATTTTCAGCACCCTCAGGAATACTCAAATTACCCTGTTCATCTTCAAAATCAGTTATTGTATTATAAGTAGTAGCTACACTGTTTAAGCGGTCATAAGAATTCCGATAGACATTAAAATAGTTAGCACTGTTTCTGTTATTGACAAACTCAAAATCTATCCATTTTATTTGAATTTTTTTGTTTTTTTTGGGCTGCCAATCAAACTGATAGGTAGACTTAAAAAATTGCTTATCAAGTCCTATATTTTTTTGCAAACTCGTCCCGATAATCATTTGCGTGAGTGGGTTCATCTCAAGTGAAGTCCATTCTGACCCAAAAAAGGGGAATACGAGTCTGGGGAAACTGAGTTTTAAATCTGCGCCTAGTTCAAAAAGATTAAAAAATTGATCTCCTACTTGTGCAATATCTCTGGAGGCCCCTAAAGTATTTTTAATATTTAGTTCTAATGTTTCTGCCCCTCTAAAAACATTTCTAATTCCTAATCCCCCACCAAGACCAATTCCAAAATCTTGAATATTAGAATGCGAAAAATCGAGATCAAAACCTAGTGAAAAACGCTCTCTAGGGGTAAGATATATGGAGGCTTTTAGGGCCTCTTCCTGAGGAAGCAGGCTGTAGACAATACTTGGATACTTAAAATTTTTAAGATTTGTAAAATACCGATAGGTAAGGTTGCGCTCTAAATCGCTATAAGGTTTGTTTTTTTGGATGGCAATACCCGCTACCAAAGCTTGAGGTTTGTATTTTAATTTTCCTTTACTAAAAAGACCTACCCCTTGGTATGTTGTTGAATCTGTAAATTGTGCGGTAATGATTTCTGTATTAAAGTCATCAATAAACACCGCAATATCTTTAATTTGATAGGCCTTGTAAATCGAATCACTTGCTGCTCCAAGTTGTTGCTGGGGGTTTTCGATGACCAAAGTGACAGGAATAGTAAGGTCGGTGCCTGTACTGTCAATGGCTGCAATAAACTGAATACTGTTTTGTTGAAAATTATAAATCCCATTATTTCGAAACAGATTAAAGAGTCGTTCGCGCTCCTCTTCAAATTTATTGATTTCAAAAGGATCCCCTTGATTTAAATAGGCATTGTCCACATGTGCCTTATAAATTTCTTCAATTTGCGGTGCACTAATCTGTGTATTGATAGAGTCAATACGAAAAACGGTTTCTGGGTTTATTTTATAATTCAGGATTACTTTCCCAGGTTTAAAAGAGACAGTGTCATGTGCTACTTTGACATTGAAATAGCCTAGATTTTTGTAGTATTGAGAGATTCTTTTTTTCGATTTGTCGATTTCTACTGTATCCAATAGGGCAGGAGGTTCCCCATTTTTTTTTAACCATTGATTAAATTTTACAGTATAATTTTCTAGGGCTTTGAGCTGCTTTTCAGAGAGCCATTTTTCTATTCTTTGCTTTCTTTTTTCTGTTTTTGTCAACCATTTTTCAAAATATTCTTTGGGTTCTGGGTGGGCACTTTGATAGAGGATTTTTTTTACTGGAATTCCCGCAAATTTCTTATTAACGGGGGTTGTTATGATAAAATTGACAGGTGTATTTTTTACTAATTTTGCGTCTAAATACACTTCATTTTTTTCAATTTCCACAGGTTGATTTTGCAATGCCTTTGTACTATAGCAACCACTTAATACAAGTGTAGTAAGAAATAGAATTAGTAATTTAGCTTGCGAACTGTACACGCTGAGGAATTTAATTCAAAAATAAGTCATTTTTATGCTCTCGAAGAATCAACGCAAGCAAATCCTTCAATTAAGCCAAAAAAAATACCGACAGGCGAGGGGGCTTGTTGTTGCTGAGGGAGAAAAAGTCGTACAGGAATTAGTAGATTCAAAGTGGTCTATGACTTCTCTTTTTGCCATAGATCCAAATTTTCATAATGAGGCGCAAGGAGTCACTGAGGAGCAAATGAAAACAATTACTCATTTTAAATCTCCCAGTCCTGTTCTGGGTGTCTTTAAAATACCTCCTGCCAAAAAATTAATCAATGAGCCGCTGACAATAGCAGTAGACGGCATACAAGATCCTGGAAATTTAGGCACCCTTTTGCGCCTTTGTGATTGGTTTGGTTTGCACGAAATAGTCTGTAGCCACGCTACCGTAGATTGTTTTAATCCCAAAGTAATTCAAGCTTCTATGGGTTCTATAGCCAGGGTACAGTGCCATTATGTAGCAGACCTTGTCACCACACTGAATAGGCTAAATAAACCAATGTATGCGGCCTCTGCTCAGGGTGTGTCAATTTATCAAAGCGCATTGCCCCAAAAAGCGAGCTATCTCTTTGGAAGTGAATCGCACGGTATTTCTAGTGACTTATTAGAGCAAGTTGAGGGTGTATTTGCGATTCCCGTTTTTAAATCTCAAAATAGCCGTCCGGAAAGTTTAAATATTGCTACGGCAGCTGCAATTTTTCTCAGTGAGCTCTTTCGTTCCCATACCCCTATTCAAAAGTGATAATTAAGGCGATGCCTCTTGAAAACAACGCATTAATTTTACTCGTCCAGGGACTTTGAGGGTCATTGTCTGGGATTAATTCATTTTCTAATGAAAAAAGACCCCTTATTGAAGGTGAAAACTTAAAATAGAATAAATAAAAGTCGAAACCTACCCCTAATTCATAATTTAAATGTTGACTGACCGTTCTGAAGACATTACTGGCATTGTCATCACTATTTTTTCGATTGCTAGAGAGGTTAAAATCTGTTGAGATACCTCCGAGTATAAAAGGTTTAAAATTATTTATCCTTTTGGTACTGAGCTTTACAAGGAGGGGAATATGGATATAGGTGGATTTAATTTCACGAAGCTGATCACTTTCTTTACTAAACGCTGGATATTCCGGATAATTTAGTGCTCTACTGTTATAGAATAAGCCGGGTTCAAAACGTAAGTTAATGTATTCATTAACCCTCAAATCACCAATTAGTCCTACACTAAAACCTTTTTTTTGGGTTACGGCAATATCTTTATACCGAAGCTCACTGTAATAATTTTGAATGTATTCAAATTTAAAATCATATTGATTTAAGCCTAAAAAATAGCCATAGTGTATCGGTTTTTGATCAAAATTGGGTAAGTTGATGATACGCTCTCTCACATTAGGATACTGAGCATGAATAGAGGTCACTGTCAAACAAGTGATAAGTAACCAGAATAAAGCCGTTGGTATCTTAAGGTTTTTTTCCAAAATAAATTGAAGAAACCCCAAAGGTTTGAGGGAAATTCTCTACTTCTTTAAACCCATTTTTTCGCAAAATATTGTTAAACGCTTCCCCATATGGGAAAATGGCAGCAGAGTCGGATAAATATTGATAGGCAGAGCGGTCTTTTGAAAAGAGTTTGCCAATAAAAGGCATTACTTTTTGGGTATAGGCTTTATAGAGAAAATTTAAAATCGGATTTTGGGGCACTGCAGTTTCTAGGATCACAAGACTCCCTTTTGGCTTTAACACCCTGTAAATCTCTTGTAGTCCCAAACTCAAATTTTCAAAGTTTCTCACTCCAAAAGCAATTGTTACCCCATCAAAATAATTGTCTTCAAAATGGAGTGCTTCAGAATCACCAAGTTGCATCTCGATCCGATTTTCTAAGCCTTTCTTTTTGACTTTTTGTTTTCCTATTTCGAGCATCCCTGGAGAGAGGTCTAAGCCAATAATTTGTTCTGCATCAAGCGAAGCCAGTTCTAGGACTAAATCACCAGTACCTGTAGCGATATCAAGAATATTTTTGGGCTTTTCTTTTTGGAGGAGTTTCACTACTCTTTTTCGCCACACTACGTCTATTCCCAGTGTGATAATTCGATTGAGAAGGTCATAACTGTAGGAAATCCCATCAAACATCTCCCTCACCTGTATTTTTTTTGCTTCAGGCTTGTTTTCGTTGGGTTTAATAGACTGTTTCATCGCTGGCAAAGATAGGTATTTGGTATTCATCTAGTGCTGCTTTTTAAGCTTCCATTTTTAATATTTGTATATTTGAACCGTATTTCGATACAGTATTATGAAAATAATCATTGCTGGTGGGGGGGAAGTAGGATTTCATTTGGCTAAGCTACTCTCATTTGAATCCCTTGACATTACTTTAATCGATACTGATAAAGAACGATTAAATTATGCGGAGTCCCACTTGGATATAAAAGGAATCAAAGGTGACGCTTCTTCTGTCGCTTTAATGCAGGAGGCGCAAGTCGAAAATTCTGATTTATTTATTGCTGTTACTGCGGAAGAGGCTACTAATATTACAATATGTGCCTTAGCCAAACAATTGGGCTCCAAGCGAACTATTGCGAGAATTTCCAATTTTGAATATATCAATGCGAAAGAGACGATCAGTTTTCAAGAAATTGGTGTTGATGAATTGATATCACCTGAAGAGCTTGCAGCGAATGAAATCCAACAGCTATTAGACCAATCTGCCTTTTCAAATAGCTATGAATTTGAAGCAGGAGCCTTGACTTTGATTGGAACCAAATTGGATGAGAATGTTCCCTTTGTCGGAAAAACGGTTAAAGAAGCAGCTTCTATTTTTGCAGATGTTCATTTTATGCCGATTGCAATTCAACGCCAAGGTACCCAAACCACTATTATCCCCAGAGGGGATACTGTTTTTGAACCGGGTGATACGATTTTCTTTATTACCCTTAAAGAAGGGGTAGAGGAACTCTATAAATTGACAGGAAAGAAAAAAGAGTCGATAAAAAAAATAATGATCCTCGGCGGAGGGAAAATTGGATATAATACGGCGCGTGAGTTGTGTAAGAAGAAATTTAAAATCACCTTACTCGAAAAGAATAAAAAGAAAGCTTTCGAACTTGCCGATTTATTGCCAAATGCCCTAGTCATACATGGAGATGGGAGAAATTCAGATTTACTAGATGAAGAAGAATTATCCAGCATGGATGCCTTTATATCGGTAACCGAAAACTCCGAAACCAACATCATGTCCTGTTTAATGGCAAAAACCAAAAAGGTCAAAAAGACAATTGCTTTGGTTGAAAATATGGATTATTTTCAATTGTCGCACTCGATAGGAATTGATACTTTAATCAATAAAAAACTACTTACCGCCAATACTATTTTTCGTTATATCCGAAAAGGAGATGTCGTAGACATGACCACTTTAAATAATCTCAATGCTGAAATTCTGGAATTTGTCGTGAATGCGAACTCTAAAGTAGCCAACTACAGAATCAAGGATATTGATTTTCCCAGGACAGCAATTATTGGGGGCGTAATCAAAGACGGAGTTGGAATTATCGCCTTGGGAGATTATAAAATTCTTCCTGGCGATCGGATTGTAGTGTGTTGTTTGCCTCGCGCGATAAAAAGAATAGAGCAGTTGTTTTTATAAAAGCCAAGATGCTAACGCTTAATTATAAAATTGTAGTGTACTTAATGGGTGTTTTACTCCTTTTCAATGGGGGTTTTGTACTCTTGTCTGCTTTGATCAGTTTTCTCTATAAAGACGGGGTTACTTTTGAATTCACACTAGCGGCATTTTTGATTTTATCCATAGGGGCCCTTTTTATGCTATTTGGCCGCCAACATGAGAAGCAAATCCAAAAAAGAGAAGGCTATCTAATTGTAACTTTTGGTTGGGTTTTGATGGCTTTAACAGGGACTTTTCCCTATCTGCTTACAGGTAGTTTTACAGATTTTGCTTCCAGTTTTTTTGAAACCATGTCTGGCTATACCACTACAGGAGCCACTGTATTAAATGACATAGAAATTTTACCTAAAGGGATTTTATTTTGGAGAAGTACGACCCATTGGATTGGTGGGATGGGGATTATTGTCCTGGCGATTGCCATACTTCCTTTTTTGGGTATTGGAGGGATTCAGCTTTTTACGGCGGAAGCCCCAGGGCCAGGAGGGGACAAACTCCATCCAAGGATTACGGATACGGCAAAGCGCCTATGGCTCATTTATTTAGCATATACCTGCCTGGAAACCCTTTTCCTGTGGCTTGCGGGCATGTCCTTTTTTGACGCCATCAATCACGCAATGAGTACAGTATCAACGGGCGGATTTTCAACAAAAAACAGCAGTATTGCATTTTGGAATGACCAGCCTCTTATACAGTACATTATAACCTTCTTTATGTTTTTGGCAGGAACGAATTTTGTACTGAGCTATTTTGCCCTAACAGCTAAGTTTAAAAAAATCATTAATGACGAGGAGTTTAAACTCTATTTTGGTCTAATCGTAGTCTTTACACTTATTACTACAACAGTATTAATTTTTAAAGAGGGTTATCATATAGTGGGTGCTTCCCCTTTTTGGGAGGGTGCAGAATCTGCACTACGATCTGCTCTTTTTCAAGTTATTGCTGTAATCACCACTACAGGATTTGTTACATCTGATTTTACGCAGTGGACACCACTTTTGACAGTCGTATTTTTTGGATTGATGTTTATGGGAGGCTCTTCTGGATCTACTTCGGGAGGGGTAAAGGTGGTACGCCATCTATTGATGATAAAAAGTGGATTTTTAGAATTCAAACGTGCCTTGCATCCCAATGCCATTATTCAGGCGCGCTATAATACCAAGACAGTAAGTGATTCTATCGCGTATAATATACTCGGCTTTTTTATTCTCTATATGTTGAGTTTTATTATTGGCGCTGTGGGTTTTGGTATTTTAGGAATCGACTTTGAATCTGCAATAGGACTTTCTGCTTCTACTTTAGGAAATGTAGGCCCCGCATTAGGCGAATTTGGACCCAGTAGTACGTATGCGGCTTTGGCTCAGGGAGGAAAATGGTGGGCTACATTTTTAATGCTACTCGGGCGTTTGGAACTATTTACAGTTCTTGTACTATTTACTCCTTTTTTCTGGAAAAAACATTAATAGTTGTATTTGTCTTTCCATCGGGCTTTAAGAAATTCCCGAATTGACTTTTCTTTGGAGTTTGATCCAGGATCATAGAATTGTATACCACTTAGTAATTCAGGTAAAAATTCTTGATCGACAAATTCATTTTGATAGTCATGTGCGTACTGGTATCCTTTGCCATAACCCAATTCCTTCATTAATTCAGTGGGGGCATTTCTCAGTGGAAGCGGTACTTCTAAATTACCTGTTTCCCTTACTTTTTCAAGGGCAGACTCTATGGCTTTATAAGCTTTATTACTTTTGGGCGAACAGGCCAAATAGAGCGCACATTGGCTCAGCAAAATTCTGCCTTCAGGATAACCTACTGCACTTACAGCTTGAAAGGTATTATTGGCCAGAACTAAAGCAGTGGGATTTGCTATTCCAATATCTTCAGCGGCCAGAATGAGCATGCGCCGAGCAATGAATTTAATGTCTTCACCCGCTTCTATCATTCTGGCAAGCCAATAAACTGCTGCATTGGGGTCACTCCCTCTAATCGACTTGATAAATGCAGAAACGACATCGTAATGGAAATCACCATTTTTATCAAATAAAATGGTATGGGTTTGTACGGTTTCAAAGACGAGGGCATTTGTAAGTTCTATTTTTTGGGTTTTCTGATTTTGAATCACCAATTCAAGTAGTGAAAGTAATTTACGCGCATCACCTCCTGAGAGCTCAATCAGCGCATCTGACTCCACGAGCTGAATCTTTTTTTTATTCAACTCAGCATCCGCTTTCAGAGCATTTTTAAGAATTTGCTCTAATTCCTTTTTTTCTAAGTGATGTAAAATATAAACTTGACAGCGAGAAAGTAGGGCATTAATCACTTCAAAACTTGGATTTTCTGTAGTGGCTCCCACTAGAGTCACTACTCCTTTTTCAACTGCGTGCAGTAAAGAATCTTGCTGTGCTTTGCTAAAGCGGTGAATTTCATCTATAAATAAAATGGGAGACTCTGCATCAAACAGTCCTCCCGCTTGTTCTGCTTTTTGGATAATCTCTCTTACTTCTTTTACACCAGCATTAATTGCAGAAAGCGGGTAAAAAGGACGTTTATTTTCTTTAGCCAGCAGTTGTGCCAAAGTGGTTTTTCCGGTTCCTGGGGGTCCCCAAAAAATGAGAGAGGGCAGGGTTCCATTGGCAATCATTTGTGTCAAACTACCCTGAGGTCCTAATAAGTGTTTTTGACCAAAGTAGTCCCCTAAACTTTTGGGTCGCATACGTTCGGCTAGTGGTGTATTCATAGGCCTAAATATAGCCCTTTTTTTGGTCCTACTATAGCGTATAGAAAGTGGTTATAATAATACCTTATTTGTAAAAAAAAAGAGGGCCTAGGCCCTCTTTTAAAAATGATTTTGGTGAATCTTATCTCCAGCCACCAGTTGAATAGTCTCTACCTGCTTCACCTTCACTACCACCATAAGTGTAGTAATCTGCAGGGATTGACTCAAGCGCTGATCCTGGAACTGGAAAATGTAAAAGTGTCCCTTGCTGTAAGAGGTTTTCTTTTCTCATTTCAAAGAATGTTAAACCAGGAGAATCAAGTAACATTTCTACCATTCTCTCATAATGAATCGCATCAGCAATCGCAGTAGCATCTGCCGCTACAGGAGGTAAATTACCTCTTAGCGTTCTTGATCCGGCATTGATGATCGCTGCCGCATCAGCTAAAGCACCTGTATTAAGTTTTGCTTCAGCGAGATACATGTCGATTTCTGTTTTTGAAAATTCTACAGTTGGAACAGTCCATTCTGAGATGTATTCGTCCCATTTAGAATATCTATATGAGCTGTAGTGATATTCTCCTCTTTCAGGTCTAAAATTTTGACCATCTAGATATTGAAAATCTGTTGCTAAGCGCGCATCCACAGAATTAGCCTCAGGCAAAATTGTAGTATTTGCTGGCCAATAATCTGGATAAGAAGGATCCATCAAGTTGATAATTCTTAAGTCTACTCTTGCCCAACCTGGATATACGAGATAGGTCTTAACTAGATCATACCAGTTCACATCATCGTGGTAAATATTAAAATCAGCGTCTATGGCATTATTTGCATAATTGGTCACTTTATTCCAATCAATACTTGCTTTATCTGAGCTGTTACGCGCATTCATGACAAGCATTCTAGCTCCATAAGCACTCATTAACTTAGCAAACTCGCTGCTAGACATTGGATTTGTGGTCCACGTTTCAGGCACGCTAAAGTCTTTAGAAGTAGCAATAGCAATTGCTTGATCTAATTTACCAAGGGCAAAATCCATTGCAGTTTTATAGTCTGCCGCCTCTTCGCCCACTACACCTGTTTCATCAGAAAGCCATGTTTTATCAAAAAACAAAGCATTGTAACCGATTGTTAGTGCTTGGCTAAATTTAGCCATACTTAATACCAAATCAGGTTCTGCGAATTCTGTTCCTTCAGAAACGGCTAAGGCAATCGTATTAGCATCAGACAAAACCGAATAAAGAGAGTTAAAGAAAGAGCGAGTTACATTATTACCATACGATGAAGTATTATTTAAGGCAACACGAGGTTCACTCGATAAATCTCTCATTCCTGCATTACCCCATGAACATGAAGAAGCATCCGCCATGGTAGATAAAGCCATTCCGGGTCCAGAGTAATCTGTAACCGCCATATACCAACCTCTATAGAGAGAAGCTGCTGTAGCTTCAAGTGCAATAGGGTCACTCGCTAGAATTTTATCATCTGGATTCTCAAGATTCTCTACATACAAATCAGTTTCAAATGTTGTACAAGAACCCAAGGTAACAAATAGGCCTAGGAGACACGATTTAATAAATTTTTGATTTTTCATAATTAGGTTAATTAAAATTTAACTTGTAGTGAAAGTGAATAACTTGATTGTGTAGGATATACACCATAATCCACAGCAAAATATTGCTGAGTACCTGCACTATATGACGTTACTTCAGGATCCCATCCTAAATAATCTGAAAATGTAAGTACATTTCTTCCAATAGCGCTAATCTTAGCTTGTGTAAAGAAATTACCAAGTTTTTCTTTAGGGAGATTATAAGTAAGAGCAATTTCACGGAGTTTAAAATAGGTTCCGTCCTCTACCCAAAATCCATTGTTTTGGTTTACATCATATAATGATCCATAGTATTTTCTTGTTTTCTTTTCATTCTCTGGTTTTCCGGCCTGATCCACAATGGCGTTTCGTTCAGAGATGGTATTCCATTGACCATTTCTGTTGTACACATCACCTCCTTGTTTCCAGTCCCAAAGCATGAATAAGTTGAAATTTTTATAGCTCATATTAGAATTTATACCGATTCTAAAATCTGCATTTTGATTACCGATTTGCTCTTGAACGGCAGTACCTGTCTCATCTACTTTGATGATACCTGCTTCATTAGGTGTACCAATATCAGCAGTTCTTACTACTAGTCCATCAGCATTAATACTGTACTCTGAAATAGAAGCTCCACCAGGTAATTGTTGTGCCATTGTATCAAGATCTTTTACAAATACACGGCCCCACATACTTCCGAATTCTGTGTCTTCTTGTAATAAGAAGAGACCATCAGGACCTACTTGTTGTTTAGGAGCGTTAAGTGTCAGTATTCTTCCGTTTGTATTCGAATAATTAACACCTAGATTCCAGTTAAAATCTGTGGAATTAGCTAATTGTGCATTTAAACTAAATTCAATAGTATTCGCCTCTAGATCCCCCACATTTTGCCATTGTCTGTTTTTACCAGCATTAGCAGGTGAGAATAAAGAAACCAACATAAACTGATCAGAAGTTACTTGATTTGAATAAGCTGCTTCTAAAGTAAAGCGATCTAGGAAAGCCACATTAATACCCAATTCCTTTTCAGTGGTAAGGGAAGGCTTAAGGTCTGGATTTCCTTTTAATCGGTTAGTGCTTAAGTTACCTCCAGAAAGCGCAACTTGCTCATACTGCCAGTTGAATCCAGGTCTTTGACCAGAGGTACCTACTGCTGCATTGATTTTTAGTTCTTGAACTCCTGGGATTTGAATATCCTCTGAGATACGGTATGCAGCCGAAGCACGGTAGTAGTCATTCCACTTTTCATTGGCTCCGAAGAGAGACGAACCATCTTGTCGATAAAGTCCGTCAAAAATATAACGGTCATTGTAAACAAAGCTGGCAATAAAGAAGTAGTTCTGTGCACGTATTGACTGTGTATTTGAACTTATAGAAATCGTACTTTGGTTAAAGTTATCTAAAGTAGGCAGGTTTTTATAAAGAAAATCATTACCTGAAGCATTTACATTTTCTTGTCTTCTGTCTTCTGCAAGATAACTCAGTTTAGCTTTTACATCTAATAAACCAAACTCATGTGCATAACTCAATGTAGCTTGTAGTTTTTGAGAAAGGTCATAAGAACTAAAGCGAGACATACTACCTTTAGAATATCCAAATCCAACTTCTTCACTATTTACTTGAAGAGTTTCATACTTGTTTACATTCGTAGAGGTATAGTTGTTATTTTCAAAAGCGTACTCAGCCTCTAAATTCAAATCAGAACTGATTACATAACGAAGGTTATAGCTGCCTAAGAATCTTTGTTGCTTAGAAGCGAAGCCATAATTATACATGTCATAGAGTGGGTTTGAAATTTCACTCTCATGCGGATCTGGAGTAAACCAGTAAGGCTGGCCATCTGGGTTATCAGGTAAGAGGTTAGCATCTGGACTTAATCTAGAAAAAGTTCTAAAAGTACCTCCTCCAACACCAGGCTGGTCATTAATATTGATAAATGAATTACTCGTAGAAAACTTTAATTTATCTGTAATGTCATAATCATGGTTAAAACGGAAAGTTTGTCTTTGATAACCCACCGTATTCTGAAGTACCCCTTCATTGGTATAATTTTCAAAAGAGAATAAAGAACGAGAACGTTCAGTACCCGAACTTACTGAAACATAATTGGTAGTCAATAAGCCTTCTGTAAAGAATAAATCTTGGTGGTTATTATACACACCAAAAGGATTATCAGAATAGTTGTCTGCAGACTCTATTCGAGCTCCTACAGTTGCTTGGCTTCCTCCAGCAGCATATACGCTCTGGAAACCAGCAGGATATTCTATACCCTCTAATTTGGTAAACTGTCCTTCAAAACTTTGCCAGTCTGAAGCCAATTCCCAACCGTGAGATTGGTTAGTTACAATAAAGTTAGTAAGTCTATTAAACCCAGTTTCTGAACGGAAAGAAACTTCAGTCTTTCCAATTTTACCGCGTTTTGAAGTAATAACAATTACTCCATTACCAGCTCTAGAACCATAAAGTGAAGAAGCAGAAGCTCCTTTAACAATCTCAAAAGATGCGATATCATCTACATTGATATCAGCCAGTCCTCCTTCAACAAATACGCCGTCTAAGATAACTAGAGGCTCTTGGGAACCATAAAGATTGGCTGCACCCCTTAAAATGATAGTAGAACCTCCTCCAGGACGTCCAAGGTTTGTAATCGAAACCCCTGAAACTTTTCCAAGAAGTGCTCCTGCAGCAGAACTTGCGGGTACTGCTTCAATATCTTCAGCACTTAAACTTGCCACACTAACAGAAAGTTTTTTTCTTGAGGTGGCTCCTGCTACACCCGATACTACTATTTCTTCAAGTTCGTTATCTGGTGTTAATTGAATATTGAAGGTGTCTTCACCTGCAACAGCAATCGTTTGTGGTTGATAACCGATAAAACTAACAGTTATAGTAGCATCCTCATTACTGACTGAAATAGAGAAATTACCATCAAAATCAGTAGTGACACCATTGTTCGTTCCGTCCTCTATAACAGTTGCACCAGGAAGAGCAAGCCCTTCTGAATCAACCACATTACCCGTGACTGTCTTTTGAGCAAAAGCAAACTGTACACTTAGCAATAGAGTTAGAAATAAAGTAATTTGTTTCATATTTTTATATTTTTTATAAGCGCAAATATAAGAAAATCATTATCAAGTGTTAAAATTTTGCCAATTTTGTTCAACAAATTCCTGAATTCTCTGAAATCAATTGGAAATATAAATAACCGAATGGGGTTTAATTCAGCCTTTGCCTAACTAATTCATAGAATACCACACCACAAGCTACAGAAACATTTAAGGATTGTATTGCTGCAGTCATTGGAAGCTTAGCTTGATCGGTAAGGATTTTTAATAAGCCTTTTGAAATCCCTTGATCTTCAGAGCCAAATACAAGGGCTATAGGGCCTTTTAAGTCTATTTCGTAAAGGATTTTCTCTGTCTTTTCATTAATGCCAATCACGGGAATATCTGAGGCAGCAAGCCGGAATACTACATCTTTTAAGTGTTGAACTTTAGAAACGGGTATTTTAAAGGCACCCCCCGCTGAGGTTTTAATAACATCTGCATTTAAGGGTGCACTTCCACTCTGGGGAATAAATACCGCATCTATTCCTGTCGCTGCAGCTGAGCGTAAGATTGCCCCAAAATTTCTTGCATCTGTTATACCGTCAAGCAATACAAAAATTGGATTTTTCTTTTTTAGGAGTATACTTTCAACTAAGACCTCCATTTCATGAGTTTTTAAAGGAGAGATCCGAGCCACAGCGCCCTGATGGTTTTTATCCGAAAACCGATTTAATCGCTCAGCAGGAACAAAACTAATTGGGATTTTCTTTTGAGTTAAATTACTAATCAGCTCTGCGGAGAGCGCGCTTTGAGTTCCTTTTAAAATCCAAACTTTGTCAATTGCTTCTCCAGATTTTAAGGCTTCTAAAATTGCCCTAATACCAAAAATAGTAAGTTCCTTCATCCTGTAAAAATACTTTAATTTTAGGAGAAGCGTAGTTGAAATTTTTTAAAAACTACTCAAAATGGAAGAGACTTTTCTAATCAATTATATTCGTCCATGAATCGTATTATTTTTTTTAAGTAAGCGCTGTCTTTGAGAGAGCCTTTATGGGTTTTTAAAAAAACCAGGTATTGTGCGTAATGGTTTTTAAAAGCTGTTTGAGGTTTTTATTTTTTAGTATTAATCGAAGTGAGCCTTTTTTTTTTAAGATTTGTTAAAATTTTATAAATGAACCGTTTGATACCAAAAAAAAATATTCTACATTTGCACGCCCATAAAAATGGGGAATTAGATATTTTTTATGCCAACTATTGCACAATTAGACGAAAAGGAAGAGTTACGATTACCAAGAAGAGTAAATCGGCTGCTTTGGATTCGTGTCCACAACGACGTGGAGTTTGTACGCGTGTTTACACTACAACTCCAAAAAAACCGAACTCAGCGATGCGCAAAGTAGCGCGGGTTCGATTGACTAACGGTAAGGAAGTCAATGCCTATATACCCGGAGAAGGACACAACCTCCAAGAGCACTCGATAGTATTGGTTCGTGGCGGAAGAGTTAAAGATTTGCCGGGGGTCCGCTATCACATTGTTCGTGGAGCGTTGGATACTGCCGGAGTGGAAGGACGTTTACAAAGACGCTCAAAATACGGTGCCAAAAGACCCAAAAGCTAAATGGTAATTTTTTAACTGAATCATGAGAAAAAAACAAGCAAAAAAACGTCCCTTACTACCCGATCCAAAATTTAATGACCAGCTGGTCACTCGTTTTGTCAATAATTTGATGTGGGATGGAAAAAAATCAATCGCTTTCAAAATATTTTATGATGCAATGGACATCATTGAAACGCGTAAAGAAGATGACGAAAAAACAGCACTCGAAATTTGGAAAGAGGGGCTCTCTAATGTAATGCCTCATGTCGAGGTACGCAGTAGAAGAGTGGGGGGAGCAACCTTCCAAATCCCCATGCAAATTCGACCAGATAGAAAAGTTTCGCTGGCCATGAAATGGTTAATTAGCTTTTCTAGAAAGCGCAATGAAAAATCAATGGCTTTACGTTTGGCTAATGAAGTTTTAGCCGCTGCTAAAGAAGAAGGAGCTGCCGTTAAAAAACGTCAAGACACACACAAAATGGCTGAGGCCAATAAAGCCTTTTCACACTTTAGATTTTAATAACGTAATAGCAGATTAGCAAGCAGCCATGGCAAGAGATTTAAAATACACAAGAAATATAGGGATCGCAGCGCATATCGATGCCGGTAAGACTACGACTACCGAGCGTATCCTTTTTTATACAGGGGTGAGTCACAAAATAGGTGAAGTGCATGATGGCGCAGCAACTATGGACTGGATGGAGCAAGAGCAGGAAAGAGGAATTACCATTACTTCTGCGGCAACTACCTGTAGCTGGAATTTTCCCCAAGAACAAGGAAAACCAACTGCCGACTCAAAGCCCTACCACTTTAATATTATAGACACTCCCGGCCACGTGGATTTCACAGTTGAAGTAAACCGATCCCTTCGCGTACTCGATGGATTGGTTTTTTTATTTTCAGCTGTTGATGGAGTAGAACCTCAGTCTGAAACCAACTGGAGACTCGCGGACAATTATAAAGTACCGCGTATTGGGTTTGTGAATAAGATGGACCGTCAAGGAGCCAACTTTTTAAATGTAAGCACCCAAGTACGTGAAATGCTTAAATCCAATGCTGTGCCTATCGTACTTAATATAGGTGAGGAAGAGGACTTTAAAGGAATTGTAGATTTAGTGACTAACAAAGCCATCGTCTGGCACGAGGACAATTTTGGTTCTACTTTTGATGAAGTGCCCATTCCTGAGGATATGAAAGCCGATGTGGAAAAATACCGTGCAGAATTAATCGAAGCGGTTGCCGAATACGATGAGGCTTTATTGGAAAAATTCTTTGAGGACCCTGATTCAATCAGTCCAGATGAAATTCACAATGCGCTACGCGCTGCTACACAAGACATGAGTATTATACCCATGATCTGTGGGTCTTCCTTTAAAAATAAAGGAGTTCAATTTTTATTAGATGCGGTATGTCGTTATTTGCCTTCTCCAGAAGACAAAGAAGCCATTGTGGGAACAGACCCCAATAACGGGAGTGAAATTGCACGTAAGCCCACTGTGCAAGAACCTTTTGCTGCATTGGCATTTAAAATTGCTACAGATCCTTTTGTGGGGCGTTTGGCTTTCTTTAGAGCCTATTCGGGAAGACTTGATGCAGGTTCTTATGTATTGAATAACCGTTCGGGGAATAAAGAACGCATCTCAAGAATTTATCAGATGCACTCTAACAAGCAAAATTCAATTGACTTTATAGAGGCAGGTGATATTGGAGCTGCAGTAGGTTTTAAAGATATTAAGACGGGTGATACACTCTCAGCTGAAAAGTCTCCTATCATTTTAGAAAGTATGGAGTTCCCTGACCCAGTAATCGGGATCGCTGTTGAACCGAAAACAAAAGCCGATGTCGATAAGCTAGGGATGGCGCTAGGTAAACTGGCGGAAGAAGATCCTACTTTCCAAGTTAAAACAGATGAGGCTTCGGGTCAAACAATCATCTCGGGGATGGGAGAATTACATCTCGATATTATTGTAGACCGTTTACGTCGAGAATTTAAAGTTGAGGTAAATCAAGGACAACCCCAAGTGGAGTATAAAGAAGCTTTAACTGCCGCTGCACAACACCGTGAGGTCTATAAAAAGCAAACAGGGGGTCGTGGTAAATTTGCAGATATTGTCTTTACTATTGAGCCCGCCGAGGAGGGTAAGTCTGGTCTTGAGTTTGTCAATGAGATCAAAGGAGGGAATATTCCTAAAGAATACATTCCTTCTGTAGAAAAAGGATTTAAAGAATCAATGAAGAATGGTCCATTAGCTGGTTTTGAAGTTGATGCGATGAAGATTACGCTCAAAGACGGGTCTTTCCACCCTGTAGACTCCGATTCGCTTTCTTTCGAATTAGCAGCTAAACTTGGATTTAAAGAATCTGCTAAAGCAGCCAAGGCCGTAATCATGGAACCTATAATGAAACTTGAGGTGTTAACACCTGAAGAAAATATGGGAGATATCGTTGGGGATTTAAATCGTCGTAGAGGACAGGTCAATTCAATGGATGACCGTGCGGGATCTAAAGTGGTTAAAGCAGAAGTGCCTCTTTCTGAAATGTTTGGCTATGTAACTGCGTTGCGTACCCTATCTTCAGGACGTGCTACCTCTACAATGGAATTTTCACACTATGCAGAAACACCTTCAAATATCTCGGAGAGTGTGATTGCTGAAGTAAATGGTAAAAAAGCATAAATCAAATCGCATGAGCCAAAAAATTAGAATCAAATTAAAATCTTACGATCACAATTTAGTTGATAAATCAGCTGATAAGATTGTAAAAACAGTGAAAACAACCGGTGCAGTTGTTACAGGACCTATTCCTCTCCCTACTCACAAGAAAATTTTTACTGTTTTACGTTCGCCTCATGTCAATAAAAAGTCACGAGAACAATTTAAATTATGCTCTTACAAGCGATTGTTAGATATATACAGCTCTTCATCAAAAACAATTGATGCACTGATGAAATTAGAGTTGCCTAGCGGAGTAGAAGTTGAAATTAAAGTCTAAATAAAAACAATAATTAATAATAAATAAATGTCTGGGTTAATAGGAAAAAAAATCGGTATGACCAGTCTTTTTGACGAAAACGGGAAAAATATTCCCTGTACAGTGTTAGAGGTTGGGCCATGCGTGGTTACCCAAGTCAGAACCAAATCGGTTGACGGGTATGAAGCACTTCAACTGGGTTTCGATGACAAGGCAGAAAAAAGAGTGAGTAAGGCTGCCCAAGGGCACTTTAAAAAAGCCAAAACAGCTCCGAAAAGAAAGCTTGTCGAATTCCAGAATTTTGAAGAAGAATTAAAATTAGGAGATACAGTAACAGTTTCTCATTTCTCAGAAGGAGAGTTTGTAGATGTTTCTGGTACTTCCAAAGGAAAAGGATTTCAAGGTGTTGTAAAGCGCCATGGATTTGGGGGTGTAGGCCAGGCTACGCATGGACAGCACAACCGTTTGAGGGCTCCTGGTTCAATCGGTGCCGCTTCTTATCCTGCTCGTGTATTCAAAGGAATGCGCATGGCTGGACAAATGGGCAACGAAAAAGTTAAAGTTCAGAATCTAAGAGTCCTAAAAGTAGTTCCCGAGAAAAACCTCCTTGTAGTGAAAGGGTGTGTTCCCGGTCACAAAAATTCATATGTAACAGTTCAGAAATAATGGAAATCAACGTACTCAACATAGAAGGAAAAGAGACCGGAAGAAAGGTTAAATTAGACAAAGCCGTATTTGGTATTGAACCTAATGATCACGCAATCTATTTAGATGTTAAGCAGCACTTGGCAAATAAGCGTCAAGGGACTCATAAAGCCAAAGAGCGCGCTGAAATTACCGGTAGTACACGTAAAATTAAAAAACAAAAGGGAACAGGTACAGCACGTGCAGGAAGTATAAAAAACCCTTTATTTAAAGGTGGAGGACGTGTTTTTGGTCCTACCCCTAGAGACTATAGTCAAAAAGTAAATAAAAAAGTAAAACGCTTGGCTCGTAAATCGGCTTTAAGTATTAAGGCAAAACAAAAATCCATAGTGGTTTTAGAAGATTTACAATGGGAGAGCCCCAAGACCAAGAATTACCTTCAAATGCTCGCAGCCCTCGGCCTTGCTGACAAAAAAAGCGTACTGGTGTTGGGCGATTTGAATAAAAATGTATATTTGTCGTCTCGTAATTTAAAAAATTCTAAAGTTGTAATCAACTCAGAATTAAACACTTACAGCATATCAAACGCCAATAGTTTGATTTTTTGTGAGGGAGCAATTGCAGGACTAGAATCAATTTTGAATAAATAAGCATGAGTGTATTAATAAAACCTATTATTACGGAAAAAGCCACGCTAGGTAGTGAGCTTCATAACCGCTATACTTTTTTAGTACACCCTCAGGCTAACAAAGTTGAAATCAAAAAAGCAGTTGAGGCTGCATACGGAGTCAGTGTAGAAAAGGTTCGTACTTTAAATAGTGGTCCTGAGCGCAAGCTTCGCTACACCAAGACAGGAATCCAAAGAGGCAAAACAAATGCGACTAAAAAAGCCATTGTGCAAGTTGCAGAGGGAGATGCCATCGATTTTTACAGTAACTTATAAGAGCGCCAAATGTCAGTAAAGAAATTAAAACCGATCACTCCAGCCCAACGATTTACAGTAGTTAATGGCTTCGATGCTCTAACTACTGATAAGCCAGAGAAAAGTTTATTAGCTCCTAAAAAACGAACTGGAGGAAGAAATAATAAAGGAAAAATGACCGTACGCCATGTAGGTGGAGGTCATAAAAGACGCTACAGAATTATTGACTTTAAGCGCAATAAATTTGGGGTAGAAGCTGAAGTAAAAAGTATTGAATACGATCCTAACCGATCTGCATTTATCGCTTTGGTAGCGTATACAGACGGGGAAAAGCGTTATATCATCGCTCAAAGCGGCTTACAAGTAGGTCAAAAAGTGAGCTCAGGCGAAGGTGTAGCCCCTGAAGTAGGGAATGCCATGAAGCTTTCTGAGATTCCATTAGGGACTATTATATCCTGTATAGAGCTCGTACCTGGTAGAGGTGCTGTAATTGCTCGTAGTGCAGGGTCTTTTGCCCAACTAATGGCGCGTGACGGAAAATTTGCTACGGTAAAAATGCCTTCAGGTGAAACCCGAATGATTTTAATCACTTGTATGGCTACAATTGGGGTTGTTTCAAATTCAGACCATCAGCTATTAGTTGCTGGTAAAGCAGGTCGCTCTAGATGGTTAGGTAGAAGACCTCGAACCAGACCTGTAGCAATGAACCCTGTGGATCACCCGATGGGTGGTGGTGAAGGCCGTGCTTCTGGAGGACATCCAAGATCACGAAATGGAATACCTGCAAAAGGTTTCCGTACCCGATCAAAAACTAAAGCTAGTAACAAGTTCATTATAGAACGTAGAAAAAAATAAAACCCTATGGCTCGTTCATTAAAAAAAGGACCTTTTGTACATCACAGTCTCGAAAAGAAAGTGATGAAAAATATTGAAGAGAATAAAAAATCTGTAATCAAGACTTGGTCACGTGCCTCCTTGATTACACCTGATTTTGTTGGCCAAACAATAGGGGTGCACAACGGAAAAACATTTGTTCCAGTTTATATTACAGAAAATATGGTGGGACATAAATTAGGTGAATTTTCACCTACACGAAATTTCCGTGGTCATGCAGGAGCTAAAAATAAAGGCAAAAAATAAAAGTACTCATGGGAAATCGCAAAAGACAATCCGCACAAGCGCTTAAAGAAGCCAGAAAATCTTTGGCCTTTGCCAAATTAAATAATTGCCCAACCTCACCGCGAAAAATGCGTTTGGTTGCCGATCAAGTTAGAGGAGAATCGATAGATAAAGCTTTGGCGATCTTAAAATTCAGTCCCAAAGAGGCCTCACGACGTTTAGAAAAATTAGTGCTTTCAGCAATTGCCAATTGGCAATCTAAAAACGAAAGTGAAGACATCGAAAAAGCAGCTCTTTATATTTCAGAAATCAAAGTAGATGGAGGGAGTATGCTTAAAAGATTACGTCCAGCTCCACAAGGAAGAGCACACAGAATACGCAAACGCTCAAACCACGTAACTGTTGTTTTGGGATCTAATACTATAGAAGCTTAATATGGGACAGAAAACAAACCCAATAGGAAATCGTTTAGGAATTATCAGAGGATGGGACTCTAACTGGTATGGTGGAAGAAACTATGGCGATAAAATCGCTGAAGACGACAAAATCCGCAAATATATTCATGCCCGCTTGTCTAAAGCCAGCGTCTCCAATGTAATTATCGAGCGTACCTTAAAAATTATTACCATCACGATTACTACTGCCCGTCCTGGAATCATTATAGGGAAAGCAGGTCAAGAGGTAGATAAGCTAAAAGAAGAACTTCGCAATATTACAGGGAAAGAAATTCAAATCAATATTTTTGAAATTAAAAGACCTGAATTAGACGCTCAGCTTGTAGCTGCCAGTATTGCCAGACAGATTGAAAGCAGAATTTCATACCGTCGAGCGATTAAGATGGCGATAGCCGCTGCTATCCGAATGAATGCGGAAGGGATCAAAGTTCTAATTTCTGGAAGGCTCAATGGTGCTGAAATGGCACGATCAGAATCTTATAAAGAGGGACGTATTCCACTTTCTACCTTTAGAGCAGATATTGATTACGCTTTGGTAGAAGCCCACACTACTTATGGTAGATTGGGTGTGAAAGTTTGGATTATGAAAGGCGAAGTATATGGAAAGCGTGAACTTTCACCACTTGTAGGGATGTCAAAAAAATCTGGACAGGGCGGAGGAAATGCATCCAATGGGAAAAACCGTCAACGTCGTCGTAACTAATATTAAAGGGATTAAAAGTCATGTTACAACCTAAAAAGACAAAATTTCGTAAAGCACAGAAAGGCCGTATGAAGGGGCTCTCTCAGAGAGGTCATCAACTTTCTAACGGCATGTTTGGAATCAAAGCATTGGACTCTGTATTTATTACTTCTAGACAGATAGAAGCTGCTCGTATTGCCGCTACGCGTTATATGAAAAGAGAAGGGCAGCTTTGGATTAAAATTTTTCCAGATAAGCCCATTACCAAAAAGCCCCTTGAAGTACGTATGGGGAAAGGTAAAGGAGCTCCAGAATATTTTGTTGCAGTTACCAAAGCAGGTAGAATTATGTTTGAAGTGGCAGGTGTGCCTCATAGTGTTGCCAAAGAAGCACTTCGGCTCGCTGCCCAAAAACTTCCAGTAAAAACAAAATTTGTTGTCGCTCGCGATTACGAAGCATAAGTTAGGATTATGAAACAATCAGAAATAAGTAAGCTTTCTAAAGAAGACCTTCAAGATAAATTAGGAGAATATCTTAAGCAACTTGAGGAATTGAAAATGACACATGCCATTTCGCCTTTGGAAAACCCATTGCAAATTCGCTCTGCACGAAGAGTCATTGCGCGATTAAAAACAGCCCTAAGCAATCAAGAAGCATAAGCACATGGAAACAAGAAATTTAAGAAAAGAACGTATAGGGGTAGTGACCAGTACTAAAATGGAAAAATCTATTGTAGTCTCTGAAGTCAAACGTGTGAAGCATCCCATGTATGGAAAATTCGTTTTGAAGACCAAAAAGTATATGGCTCACGACGAAAATAACGATTGCAATATCGGAGATACAGTAAAAATTATGGAAACACGACCCTTAAGCAAGTCAAAGCGTTGGCGAATGGTCGAAATAATTGAAAGAGCGAAGTAAGATGGTACAACAAGAATCAAGACTTAAAGTTGCGGATAATACAGGTGCTAAGGAAGTACTAACCATCCGCGTTTTAGGGGGTACAAAAAGACGTTACGCCTCTATAGGAGATAAGATCGTTGTTACAGTTAAAGAGGCAACACCTTCAGGAACAGTAAAAAAGGGTCAAGTCTCTACAGCAGTTGTTGTGCGTACACGCAAAGAAGTGAGAAGACCTGATGGGTCTTATATTCGCTTTGACGAAAATGCTTGTGTTTTATTAAACCCAACAGGTGAGATGAGAGGAACACGTGTTTTTGGACCTGTTGCTCGAGAATTAAGAGACAAACAATTCATGAAAATCGTTTCATTGGCACCTGAGGTGTTATAAGTTTTAGATATGGCAATAAAAATTAAAATAAAAAAAGGAGATACGGTACGTGTTATTGCGGGTTCCAATAAAGGAGCTGAAGGAAGCGTGCTAAGTATATCTCGCGAAACGAATAAAGCAGTAGTGGAAGGGGTCAATGTGGTTAAAAAACACAACAAACCCAATGCCCAAAACCCGCAGGGGGGAATTACTGAAAAAGAAGCGCCCATTCACCTCTCCAATTTATCATTAATCACTGCGGATGGAAAAACCACCAGAGTGGGTTATCGAATGGAAGAGGGTGTTAAAGTTCGCTTTGCTAAAAAAACTGATGAAGCCATTTAATTATGAGTTATACACCAAGACTTAAGAAAGAATACAACGAACGCATCGTTACTATTTTAAAAGAAGCGTTCAGTTATAAAAGTGTGATGCAAGTGCCCAAACTTGAGAAAATTATTCTCAGTAGAGGTGTAGGTGCTGCCGTTGCTGACAAAAAATTAGTAGACCATGCGGTTGAAGAGCTTTCACTTATTACAGGTCAAAAAGCAGTTGCTACCTTATCAAAAAAGGATGTCGCTTCTTTTAAGCTCAGAAAAGGCATGCCTATTGGAGCCAAAGTTACACTCCGTGGAGAGCGTATGTATGAGTTTTTAGACCGTTTAGTGACCACAGCGCTTCCTCGCGTCCGTGATTTCAGAGGGGTTAAAGCCACTGGTTTTGATGGAAGAGGAAACTATACACTCGGTATTACGGAGCAAATTATTTTTCCTGAAATTGATATCGACAAAGTAAATCGTATCAGTGGTATGGACATCACCTTTGTGACAAGTGCTCCTACAGATCAGGAAGCAAAATCATTATTAACCGAATTGGGAATCCCTTTTAAAAAGAACTAATATGGCTAAAGAATCTATGAAAGCACGGGAAGTAAAACGTGCCAAAACTGTTGCCAAATATGCTGAAAAAAGAAAGGCATTGAAAGAAGCTGGAGAGTATGAAGCGCTTCAAAAACTTCCTCGTAATGCTTCTCCTATTCGTATGCACAACAGGTGTAAATTAACAGGAAGACCAAAAGGATATATGCGTCAATTTGGAATTTCTCGTGTCACCTTTAGAGAAATGGCCAATAAAGGTTTAATCCCAGGTGTAACTAAAGCCAGCTGGTAACTTTAAGAATAATAATATGTTTACAGATCCAATTGCAGATTTTCTAACACGAATTCGAAACGCCAATAGTGCAGGACACCGCGTTGTCGATATTCCAGCTTCTAATATCAAAAAAGATATTACCAAAATCCTTTTTGATCAAGGCTATATCTTAAGTTATAAATTTGAAGACACTGCCAATAATCAGGGTACGATTAAAATTGCACTGAAATACGATAAACTTACTAAAGAGCCTGTGATTAAGAAATTACACCGAATCAGTACCCCTGGTTTGAGAAAATATTCAGGATCTGATAGTCTTCCTCGCATCCTTAATGGCTTGGGTATTTCTATTGTTTCCACTTCTCAAGGAGTAATGACTGGAAAACAAGCCGCCAAAGAGAATATTGGAGGAGAATTAATTTGTTACGTATACTAAATCAAACAGTATAAACCATGTCAAGAATAGGAAATAATCCAATCACTATCCCAGAAGGCGTCACAGTAGATGTTCAGCCTACTCAGATTCATGTGAAAGGAAAATTAGGAGAACTTACTCAAGATTACAGCGAGGTTCAAGTTGTTGTTGAAGAGAATACGATTAAAGTAGTTCGTCCTTCAGAAAAAAAATCGGTAAAATCTAAACACGGTTTATACCGCTCTTTAATCGCCAATATGATTGAAGGGGTGAGTAATGGATTTACAAAAGAACTTGAATTAGTGGGTGTGGGTTACCGCGCCAGTAATCAAGGTCAGAAATTAGACCTAGCACTTGGGTATTCACACAATATACTTTTGGATATTGCCCCTGAGGTGAAAGTTGAAACCATCTCAGAAAAAGGAAAAAACCCAATCGTCAAACTCACCTCACACGATAAACAACTGGTAGGTTTTGTTGCAGCAAAAATTCGCTCGTTCAGAAAACCAGAGCCTTACAAAGGAAAAGGAGTCAAATTTGTTGGTGAGCAAATAAGAAGAAAAGCAGGAAAATCAGCATAAAATAGGATTATGGGATTAACAAAATTAGATCGTAGAAATAGAATTCGTAAGCGTATTCGTAAAGTGATTAACGGCTCAGCCGCTACTCCAAGAATGTCGGTTTATAGAAGTAATAAAGAAATCTATGCGCAGTTAATTGATGATGAAACAGGAAAAACCATTGCGGCTGCTTCATCAAGAGATAAAGAAACTGCAGATGCTAAACTTACTAATAAGACAGAAATCGCAGCAAATGTTGGTACACGTATAGGTCAATTAGCATTGAAAGCAGGCGTTTCAGAAGTAAAATTTGACCGCGGCGGTTATTTGTATCACGGAAGAGTGAAAGCGTTGGCTGAAGGTGCTCGAGAAGCTGGATTAAAATTTTAAGGAAATATGTATCAAGATTATAAAAACGTAGAATTAGTAAAGCCTGCAGGCCTAGATTTAAAAGATCGTCTAGTGGGGGTTCAACGCGTTACCAAAGTAACTAAAGGAGGTCGCGCTTTTGGATTTTCTGCCATTGTAGTTGTAGGAGATGAAAATGGAGTAGTAGGGCAAGGATTAGGTAAATCAAAAGAGGTTTCGGAGGCCATAGCGAAAGCGGTTGAAGATGCTAAAAAGAATCTAATTCGTATTCCCATAGATAAAGGAACCCTTCCTCATGAGCAAAAGGGAAAGTACGGCGGAGCGCGCGTATTTTTAAAGCCTGCTTCTGAAGGTACGGGAGTTATTGCCGGCGGTGCAGTTCGTGCTGTACTCGAAGCAGTAGGCGTACACAATGTACTTTCTAAATCACAGGGGTCTTCTAACCCACACAATGTAGTAAAGGCCACTTTTGATGCACTCTTGCAGTTGAGAAATCCGCAACGCATTGCTGAGCAAAGAGGTATTTCATTAGATAAAGTCTTTAACGGTTAAGCACAGATCCAATGGCACAGATTAAGATAAAACAGGTAAAAAGTAGCATCAAGCGTATCAATAACCAAAAGCTCGTTTTAGCTTCCTTAGGATTAAAAGGTATTGGTAAAGAGGTCACGCATGAGGCGACCCCCAATATTTTGGGAATGGTTGAAAAAGTAAAACATTTAGTTATCGTAACTGAAGTATAAAAAAGTCAATATGAGTTTAGAAAATTTAACACCTGCACCTGGTTCAATAAAAGCCGCTGGAAAGCGCTTAGGAAGAGGTCAAGCTTCTGGAAAAGGAGGAACAGCAGCACGTGGTCATAAAGGAGCTAAATCGCGTTCAGGATACTCTAAGAAAATTGGTTTTGAAGGAGGGCAAATGCCCCTTCAAAGACGTGTTCCCAAATACGGCTTTAAAAATATCAATAGAAAAGAGTATACAGCGATCAATTTAGACACCTTGCAAGGGCTATTTGATGACAAAAAAATTAAAAAAGACCTCGATCTGGATACATTAATAGCACTGCGATTAGCACATAAAGATGCTTTGGTCAAGATCTTAGGTAGAGGTAAAATAGAAGCCGCTCTTAAAGTAAGTGCTCATAAATTTTCTGCTTCCGCAAAAGCCGCAATAGAAGCTGCCGGAGGTGAAGCAATAACAGTATAATTAAACTTCTATGAAGAAAGTATTAGAAACCCTTTATAACATTTATAAAATTGAAGAGCTTCGAGACCGTGTTGTTTTGACTTTAGGAATGTTATTGGTTTATCGAATAGGTGCACAGGTGGTCCTTCCAGGGATTGACCCGGTCCAGCTTGCGGCACTTAGCAGTCGAACAGACGGCGGTGGACTATTGGGGATACTTAATGCTTTTACGGGGGGTGCTTTTGCCAATGCATCAGTTTTTGCATTAGGGATCATGCCCTATATCTCCGCTTCGATTGTAGTTCAATTAATGGGTATTGCAGTACCCTACCTTCAAAAACTTCAGAAAGAAGGGGAAAGCGGACGAAAAAAGATTAATCAAATTACACGCTGGCTTACAATTTTAATTTGTATTGTGCAAGCCCCAGCCTATCTATATGGGTTAAGTGCATTGGGAGTACCTGAAAGTGCATTTGTATTAGGTAAAGGACCTATGTTTATTATTTCCTCAGTTATCATACTGGTAACAGGGACCATCTTCGCAATGTGGTTAGGAGAAAAAATTACTGATAAGGGTATTGGTAATGGGATCTCCCTGCTCATTATGGTGGGGATTATAGCAAATTTACCCCTCTCTTTTACTCAAGAATTTATTTCTAGAGTATCTGAAAATAATGGAGGGTTAATGTTAATTCTTATTGAATTGGTCTTGTGGATAGTCATTATTCTACTTTCTATTTTACTCACTTTAGCCGTTCGAAGAATACCTGTTCAGTACGCGAGAAGACAAGCAGGCGGGTCAGCTTCAGATCGAACAGTTTATGGTTCTCGACAATATATCCCCTTGCGTTTAAATGCTTCTGGGGTTATGCCTATTATCTTTGCTCAGGCCATCATGTTTGCCCCTGCTTATATAGGGGGTGCTTTAGGTGACTCAGACGCTGGTCAGTGGATGCAAGCTAATTTTTCGGATATTTTTGGTTTATGGTATAATATTTTATTTGCTGTATTGATTATTGTCTTTACCTATTTCTATACCGCAATAACAGTACCTACAAATAAAATGTCAGACGATTTAAAACGAAGTGGAGGCTTTGTCCCTGGAATTCGCCCGGGTAATGAAACCTCTGAATATTTAGACACAATTATGTCTCATATCACCTTTCCAGGGTCTTTATTTTTAGCTGGGATCGCCGTTTTTCCTGCTATCGTGGTAAAACTTATTGGGATACAGCAAGGTTGGGCCCTCTTTTACGGAGGAACTTCATTGCTGATTATGGTGGGTGTAGCGATAGACACCATCCAGCAGGTCAATTCTTATTTATTGAATCGACATTATGATGGGTTGATGAAGACCGGAAAAACAAGAAGAGGAACAAACTAGAGATATGGCTAAACAAGCAGCAATAGAACAAGAAGGAACTATTATTGAGGCACTCTCTAATGCGATGTTTCGCGTTGAACTCGAAAATGGGCATGTTGTTACCGCCCATATTTCAGGAAAAATGCGTTTGCACTATATCAAATTGTTACCTGGAGATAAAGTAAAACTCGAAATGAGTCCTTACGATTTAACAAAAGCAAGGATCACATTTAGATTTTAAAATAGAATTCATAGATATGAAAGTAAGAGCATCATTAAAAAAACGCAGTGCAGACTGTAAAATCGTACGACGAAAAGGACGCCTGTACGTGATCAATAAAAAAAATCCTAGATTCAAACAAAGACAAGGTTAATTATGGCTAGAATATCAGGAGTAGACATTCCAAAGCAAAAAAGAGGCGTTATTTCCCTTACCTATATATTCGGTATTGGTAAAAGCCGTGCTCAAACCATTTTGCAAACGGCTAAAGTAGACGAAAATAAAAAAGTTTCTGATTGGACAGATGACGAAACAGGTCGTATTCGCGACGCTGTAGGAAGCTATAAAATTGAGGGTGAATTACGATCAGAAGTACAGCTCAGTATCAAACGTTTAATGGATATTGGGTGTTACAGAGGAATCCGCCACAGAGCAGGACTTCCCTTAAGAGGACAACGTACGAAAAACAATTCGCGTACCAGAAAAGGGAAGCGTAAGACAGTAGCAAATAAAAAGAAAGCAACTAAATAATAGTTTGTAATTATGGCTAAAACAGCAGCTAAAAAAAGAAAAGTAATTGTTGAGTCGATAGGTGAAGCTCATATTACGGCCTCATTCAATAATATTATAATTTCCCTTACGAATTCTAAAGGAGAAGTAATCTCTTGGTCTTCAGCAGGGAAAATGGGTTTTAGAGGATCTAAAAAAAATACCCCCTATGCAGCGCAGACAGCAGCAGAAGATTGTGCCAAGTCTGCTCAAGAAGCTGGATTACGGAAGGTAAAGGTATTTGTGAAAGGACCTGGAAATGGTCGTGAATCCGCAATTCGAACCTTACACAATAGTGGAATTGAAGTACTGGAAATAGTCGACGTAACTCCACTTCCGCATAACGGTTGTAGACCGCCTAAAAGAAGAAGAGTTTAATCATTAATTAATGTCACAAACAGTAAAAAAGCTATCGAAGGAAGTGACCTTAATTCATAGCGTACTGTTATAAAAAAACAATTATGGCAAGATATACGGGTCCAAAAACAAAAATCGCTCGCAAATTTGGCGAGCCTATCTTCGGAGAAGATAAATCTTTCGAAAAAAGAAATTACCCTCCCGGCCAACATGGTAATGCACGACGCAGAGGGAAAAAATCAGAGTATGCAATCCAGCTCATGGAGAAGCAAAAAGCAAAATTTACCTACGGTATTTTAGAACGTCAATTTCGCAATCTTTTTGAAAAAGCGAGTCGGAGTAAAGGAGTAACAGGGGAAGTATTATTACAACTCTGTGAATCTCGTCTTGACAACGTAGTGTATAGATTTGGCCTCTCACCTTCAAGAAGTGGTGCGCGGCAGTTGGTGTCTCACCGACATATTACGGTAAATGGGAATATTGTTAATATCCCTTCATACCAAGTAAAAGTAGGAGATGTAGTGGGTGTTCGAGAAAAGTCTAAGACTTTAAATATCATAGTTGAAGCAAAAGGAAAAGACAATGCTGCTTACGAATGGCTAAGCTGGAATGCAGAACAGCTTCAAGGTACTTTTGTCAGTACTCCTGAGCGTTTACAAATTCCAGAGAACATCAAAGAACAACTCATCGTAGAATTATACTCTAAATAAGCAAACGGAAGCAAATTATGGCAATATTGAATTTTCAAAAACCGGATAAGGTAATCATGATCGACTCCTCTGAGTTCGAAGGTAAATTTGAATTTAGACCTTTAGAACCTGGGTACGGACTCACTGTAGGGAATGCACTCAGACGTGTATTACTCTCTTCTTTAGAAGGCTTTGCAATTACTTCTGTTAAGCTAGAAAAAGTAGAACATGAGTTCTCAACGATCCCCGGAATTGTAGAGGACGTAACAGAAATTATATTAAATCTCAAGCAGATCCGCTTTAAGCGTCAAATTGATGAAATCGAAGACGAAAAAGTTACGATCACAATAGGAGGACAAGAACAGTTAAAAGCGGCTGATTTTCAGAAATATATTTCTGGATTTCAAGTGCTCAATCCTGATCTAGTAATCTGTAACCTAAGTAAAGAGGTTAAAATGAATATGGAAATCACCATTGAAAAAGGGCGTGGTTATGTTCCTGCTGAAGAAAACAAGAAAGCAAATGCAGATATTGGAGTTATCGCAATTGATTCGATTTTTACGCCTGTAAAGAATGTTAAATACAGCATTGAAAACTACAGGGTAGAACAAAAAACGGATTACGAAAAATTAATTTTCGAAATCATTACAGACGGATCAATTCATCCCAAAGACGCACTTACTGAAGCAGCCAAGACATTAATTTATCATTTTCTACTCTTCTCTGATGAGCGTATTACGCTTGAAGCTGATGAGATTGCACAGTCAGAAACATATGATGAAGAATCACTCCATATGCGTCAGTTATTAAAGACGAAATTAGTAGATATGGATCTTTCTGTACGTGCATTAAATTGTTTGAAAGCAGCTGAAGTTGATACTTTAGGAGACTTGGTTTCTTTCAATAAAAACGACTTAATGAAATTCAGAAACTTTGGTAAAAAGTCACTTACGGAGTTAGAGGAGCTTGTTGTATTAAAAGGGCTTTCATTTGGGATGGACCTAGCCAAATACAAATTAGATAAAGATTAATCCACAGTTTAATTTAGTAAAATGAGACACGGAAAAAAAGTAATGCACTTGGGTAGAAAAACAGCCCACAGAAAATCAATGTTAGCTAATATGGCTTGTTCTTTGATTGCGCATAAAAGAATTAATACGACAGTGACTAAGGCCAAAGCTTTAAAGCAATTTATTGAGCCGATCGTTACCAAATCAAAAACAGACTCTACACACAATAGACGTTTGGCATTTTCTTCCTTAAGAGATAAAAATGCGGTGACTGAATTATTTAGAACTGTAGCTGTCAAAATTGCCGATCGTCCAGGGGGCTATACGCGCATTATTAAATTGGGTAATCGAATGGGTGACAACGCCGAAATGGCTTTGATCGAATTTGTTGACTTTAATGAGGTTTATACCAAAGAAGGAAAACCTAAGAAAAAGTCGAGAAGAAGAGGATCTAAATCAAAATCTGAAGCACCTGCAGTCACTACTAAAGAGACTCAAGAAGTAGCTGCTACTGAGGAGGCTGAAACACCTGTTCAAGAAGTAAAAGAAGCTGCACCTAAGGCAAAAAAGGCGGCAGCAAAAAAGGAAGACAAAGCAAAAGACGAGAGCGACGATGCCTAGTTTATACAAACGCTTTACTTCCCAATAATTTAAAAGGATAAACGTTTTAGTTTATCCTTTTTTTTGGTTTATTTTGTAATTAATTTTTATGAAGTATCAGACACGAAAAAAAGCGTTTGTACTCCTTGCAGACGGCACGAAATTTTACGGAAAATCAATAGGCATAGAAGGATCAGCATTTGGAGAAATCTGCTTCAATACTGGAATGACGGGCTATCAAGAAATATTTACAGACCCTTCCTATCACGGCCAAATAATGGTCACAACCAATACGCATATTGGGAATTATGGTATCCTAGAGGAAGAATCTCAAAGCAATCAAATATCTATAGCGGGTCTTATTGTGAAAGAATTTAGTTTTTCTTATTCTAGACCTGCAGGGGAGACCTCTCTATTTGATTTTTTACAAAAGCAAAATCTCGTTACAATCTCTGATGTTGATACGCGCGCACTTGTCAACTATATTCGCGAGCATGGTGCTATGAATGCTGTCATATCAACAGAGATTGAACGTGAAAAGGCCCTCATTAATGAATTACAAAATACCCCCAGTATGGAAGGACTAGAATTGGCCTCCCAAGTCTCTACCAAAGAGGCTTATACTTTCGGAGATCCTGAGGCAACCTATAAAATCGCGGCATTAGACCTGGGTATCAAAAGGAATATTTTAAAACACATGGCCAGCAGAGACCTGTTTATAAAAGTTTTTCCTTATGATACTTCTTTTGAGACTATGGCCGCCTGGAATCCTGACGGCTATTTTATTTCTAATGGACCTGGGGATCCCCAGCCGCTGTTATCTGCTCAAAAAGTAGCCAAACAAATGATAGAATCCGATAAGCCTGTTTTTGGGATTTGTCTGGGTCATCAAATTATAGCCTTAGCACTTGAAATACCAACTTTTAAAATGTTCAATGGACACCGAGGGATAAACCATCCCGTAAAAAATATTTTGACAGGCAGGGGTGAGATTACTTCTCAAAATCACGGGTTTGCGGTAGAAATGGAAGCTGCCAAAAGCCATCCAGAAGTTGAGATTACACACATTCACCTCAATGACCAAACACTAGCGGGCATGCAGTTAAAAAACAAAAAATGTTTTTCTGTGCAGTACCACCCAGAAGCAGGTCCAGGGACGAATGACTCAATTTATTTGTTCGATCAATTCAAAGCATTAATAGAAAACTAAAAAACCACCAAATAGAAACTAAAATAAATTTAAACTGACATGAGTATAATTTTAAGCGTTCACGCGAGACAGATTTTTGATTCAAGAGGAAACCCTACTGTTGAAGTTGATGTAATCACTGAAAATGGTATTTTGGGTCGAGCTGCTGTACCCTCGGGAGCATCAACAGGAGAACATGAAGCGGTTGAGCTTAGAGATGGAGGTTCTTCCTATATGGGTAAAGCAGTAAATCAGGCAGTTACTAATGTCAATACTACCATAGCACAGGAAATAGCAGGAACTTCTGTTTTTGAACAAGAGCAAATCGATCAATTGATGATCGACCTTGACGGTACCTCCAACAAGTCTAAATTAGGAGCAAATGCAATTTTAGGAGTCTCACTAGCTGTAGCCAAAGCGGCTGCTAATGAATTAGGCTTGCCCCTTTATCGCTATATTGGAGGTGTAAGTGCAAAAACACTTCCTGTTCCCATGATGAATATCATCAATGGAGGCTCTCATTCTGATGCCCCTATAGCCTTCCAAGAATTTATGATTATGCCCGTTGGAGCGACTTCCTTTACCCATGCCATGCAAATGGGTTCTGAGATATTCCACCATTTGAAAAAAGTACTTCACGATAGAAATCTAAGTACTGCCGTGGGTGATGAAGGAGGTTTTGCCCCTACATTGGAAGGTACAGAAGACGCATTGGAAACGATTATTCAAGCCATAGGAAATGCTGGATACAAATCTGGAGAGGAAGTAATGATTGCCCTAGACTGTGCTTCAGCTGAGTTTTATGAAAATGGAGTTTATGACTATACACTTTTTGAAGGGGCAAAAGGCGTAAAAAGAACTTCAGAAGAGCAAGCTACTTACTTGGCAGAATTAAGTGAAAAATATCCCATAATTTCCATTGAAGACGGTATGGATGAAAATGATTGGGAAGGCTGGAAATTATTAACAGAAAAAGCAGGACATCGTGTTCAACTTGTGGGCGACGATCTTTTTGTAACCAATGTAGAGCGATTGAGTAAGGGAATAAATCAAGGCATTGCCAATTCAATATTGATTAAAGTAAATCAAATTGGAACACTTTCAGAAACCATTGCGGCTGTAGAAATGGCGCATCGTGCGGGCTATACCTCAGTAATGTCCCACCGCTCTGGAGAAACTGAAGACAATACAATAGCGGATCTAGCAGTTGCCCTAAATACAGGACAAATCAAGACAGGTTCTGCTTCGAGAAGTGATCGAATGGCAAAATACAATCAATTACTTCGCATTGAAGAGGCCTTGGAAGACCAAGCTTATTTTCCAGGGAAAAACGCTTTTAAATAAAAAGCGACTCACTTTCGGAAAATGCCCGAATAGAGAGATGATAATTAGAGCATTAATATAAAAAGTCAATAAGATGAGTGATTCAGTAAAACTTAGCTACCAAGACAAGACCTTTGAATTTCCCCTGATAGAAGGTACTGAAAAAGAAAAAGGGATAGATATAAAAAGTTTGAGAGCACAAACAGGTTTAATTACCTATGATCCTGGATATAAAAATACGGGTTCTTGTGAAAGTGAAATTACTTTTCTTGATGGTGAAGAAGGAATCCTCCGCTATAGGGGGTACTCTATTGAAGACTTATGTGAAAAAGCAAGTTTTATAGAAGTTGCTTTTTTATTAATTTTTGGAGAATTGCCCACGCCAAAAGAATTAAATCTATTTTCAGAAGAAATTCGAAAAGATTCTTTAGTAGACGAAGATTTAAAAACAATTTTAAAAAGCTTCCCCAAGGCAGCCCATCCCATGGGTGTTTTATCTTCTTTAACTTCTGCACTAATAGCTTTTAACCCTAACTCTGTTGATATTGAATCTGATGCGGAGATGAGAGAAGCCATTATTATGCTTATGGCAAAATTTCCCATATTAGCATCGTGGACGCATAGAAAAGTAAAGGGCTTACCTCTAAATTATGCGAATATTTCGCTCTCCTATGTGGAAAATATCGCCCATATGATGTTTAAGATGCCCCATCAAGAATATGAACCCAGTCCTGTTCTTGTAAATGCGCTTAATAAGCTATTGATCTTGCATGCTGATCACGAACAAAATTGTTCTACCTCAACAGTGCGTATTGTAGGATCGTCACATGCCGGACTTTTTGCTTCTGTCTCTTCAGGTATTTCTGCCCTTTGGGGTCCCCTTCATGGAGGAGCCAATCAAGCAGTTATTGAAATGCTAGAAGCCATACAAGCAGATGGGGGAGATACTAAAAAGTTTATGGCCAAAGCAAAGGACAAAGAAGATCCCTTTAGATTAATGGGCTTTGGACACCGAGTTTATAAAAATTTTGATCCCAGAGCGCGCATTATCAAAAAAGCAGCAGATGAGGTGCTTCAAGAATTGGGGATCAATGACCCCGTTTTAGAGATTGCTAAAAGTCTAGAGCAGGAAGCCTTAAACGACCCTTATTTTATAAAAAGAAAATTATATCCTAATGTAGACTTTTACTCGGGTATTATTTATCGAGCTTTAGGAATACCTACAGAAATGTTTACAGTCATGTTTGCTTTAGGTCGTTTACCTGGTTGGATTGCGCAATGGTTAGAAATGCGCAAAAAAAATGAGCCCATTGGACGTCCTAGACAAATCTATACAGGTCCAACTGCTCGAACATTCTAGTATTTTTTAAAGTTCATCCAGCGAAGAAGGCGTATTTAAAGCTTTCTGTGCTCGAATTTTTTTAAAAAAATCATGAATGACTTTACTATTTGCTTTAACCTTGATAAAAGAGTGGTCTTTATACAAAGAATATTCCTCTGCTTTTCCCTTATAGACTTTTAATTTATAGTAGGGTATCACTAACCCATAGGTTTCTAGAAGGCTTCTAAAGCGAATAATAATACCCTGAGGGCGCAGTTCGATATTGCACTGGTTTATATTTTGATCGAGGATTAATAAATTATGAATATCTATTGAGCAACTGCTAATAAAGAGTTTTGGAGAACCGATTCCTCCGAGGTCCCATCTTTTCTTAATCGAAAAAGGCTTACCAACGGCGCTTTCGATATGCAATTTAAGTTCAGGATCGTTATAGGAAATATTTACCAACATTAAATACAAAGGTACAGCATCTGTAAGGAATCAAATAACTGCTTTATGCATAGCCGATCCACTGCAGAATTAGAATACAATAATTATCTTTGCCCAAATTTTCTTATGCAATCACTGGCAGAACAAATTTCACAAAAACTCGCTTTATATTTTAAAGAAGCCCATCATGTCGAACTGACACAATTTGAATTTCAAGCGACTAGAAAAGAATTTAAAGGCGACCTTACCTTGGTGGTGTTTTCTCTATTGCGAGAGATTAAAGCAAAGCCAGAGGAATTAGCAGCACAGCTAGGTGCTTTTTTAAAAAAGGAGTTAAACTGGATTAGTGATTTTAATGTCGTTAAGGGCTTTCTTAATTTAACTATTTTAGACACTTACTATATTGACGCCTTAGAGGCTATAGCAAACACGCCTAATTACGGCCATCTTACGTCTGAGTCTGATTCTGTTTATTTAGTAGAATATTCTTCCCCTAATACCAATAAGCCGCTTCATTTAGGTCATATAAGAAATAATCTTTTAGGTTACTCGATTGCTCAAATTCTTGAGGCAAGTGGAAAAAAACACAAAAGGACCCAAATCATAAATGATCGAGGAATTCATATTTGCAAATCAATGCTGGCCTGGGAAAAATTTGGAAAGGGAGAAACACCCGATTCTACGGGGCTTAAAGGAGATAAACTTGTAGGCAATTATTATGTACGCTTTGATCAAGAGTACAAAAAAGAGGTCGAAATACTTGTATCACAAGGAATGACAGAAGAGGAGGCCAAAAGTAAGGCACCTCTCTTTGTGGAAGCACAAGCTTTATTGAGGGCTTGGGAGGCGGGTGAGCCCAAAGTAGTAGCCCTATGGGAGAAAATGAATGCATGGGTTTATAAAGGCTTTGATAAAACCTATACAGACTTAGGCGTTTCTTTTGATTCCTATTATTATGAAAGTAATACTTACTTGCTTGGCAAAGCGCTTGTAGAGGAAGGATTACAAAAGGCTCTATTTTATAAAAAAGAAGACGGGTCAGTTTGGGTAGACTTGACAGAGGAAGGTTTAGATGAAAAACTACTTCTTCGCGCTGACGGTACAGCCGTTTATATTACTCAAGATTTGGGTACTGCACTCCAGCGTTATAAAGACAATCCTAGGATGAAAGGAATGGTATATACAGTAGGGAATGAGCAGGATTACCATTTTAAGGTGTTGTTTTTAATCCTCAAAAAACTGGGCTTTTCATGGGCAGATTCTCTCTACCACTTAAGTTATGGAATGGTCGATTTACCTGAAGGCAAAATGAAAAGTAGGGAAGGGACAGTAGTGGATGCAGACGATTTGATGGATGAGATGACCGCAACAGCGGCTTCACTTGCACAAGACTTAGGAAAGCTAGAAGGTTTGTCTGATGACGAAAAGAAAAAACTTTATCAAACCATAGGGCTGGGCGCTTTAAAATATTTTATTCTTAAAGTTGATCCCAAAAAACGCATCCTTTTTGATTCTAAAACTTCAGTAGATTTTGCTGGAAATACAGGTCCTTTTATTCAATATACTTTTGCTCGTATTCAATCGATTTTAAGCTCAAAATCCATAACAAATGCACAAGCTATCGATACAATAGAGGAGAAAGAAAAAGAAATCATTAAGCATCTTTTACTATATCCAGAAACAATTCAGCAGGCTGCACACCAATACAGTCCTGCATTAGTAGCAAATTATATTTATGATTTGGTGAAACTATTTAATTCATTTTACCAAAATATCTCAATATTGGGGGACAAGGATGAGGCTCGTGTCGCTTTTAGACTCCGTCTGTGTAATGAAGTCGCTCAAGTGATTCAAAGGGCTTGTAAGCTTTTGGGGATAGAAGTTCCAAATAGAATGTAAAAAAAAATCGCTCCGAAGAGCGATTTTTTTTCATAGCAATTGTTTCCCTTTAAGGAAATTATTTAGACTGAACCGCTAAGTTGTAAACAACTAAACCAAATCCAATTTTGTTGATCGCATCCCCAATGTTATAAATAACATCCATAGGAAGACCACCAAAGATTCCGCTGTACCATCCTTCAGTACCAGCCATATATCCAATAGGATAAATAGCCCAACCTACAAGAACGAACCAGCAAAGCGTTTTGTGTGCAGACTGAACAGCACCACCTGCTGCAGCCGCAAGTTTCGAAGCACTACCCATCCAGATTTCATACACAATCCAGAAATAAGCAAGACCTGAAACAAGCCCCCATACTGCAGGACCTGATCCTGTAGTATAAACTGCTTCTCCAAAGTAACCTGTGACAAGCATTACAACAGAAGCGAAAATCATTTTCCACATCAATTGTTTTGTAGCACCTGCTGCTTTTAAGATTAAATAGAATTCAACACACATTAATGGTACAGTTAATACCCAGTCAACATATCTAAAGAATGTGGGTGAGGTCATATTAGAGGCCCAATAGTCTCTCATATACCAATAGTGTACTGCTGCAATGAACGTAATAAGTCCTGATACAAGAATAGAAGTTTTCCATTTTGTATCGAACGAGTTCATTGAAAGAAAGAAAAACGCTGATGCTGCCATCATCGCCATACATCCTACGAAGAATGTAAACCCTACGTAGTCGTCAGTGGCCATTGCTGGAGCCACAGTCATTAAGCTTAGAATTTTTTCCATGATTAAATCAATTATTTGTTTTTGTTTAGATAAATTTAGAAAAAATTAAACTTACTTACTATTTAAATCAAATTATTTTCAATTGAAATCGCTAACTCACTCATTTTCAGGTAAAAAATATTTTTTTAAATTTTTAGTGCTGAGTGCTATTGCAGTAATTTTTTGTGTATTTGGCCCATTTTGGTTGCAAGATGCCATCGCGATTTTGGGAATTTTAACTTTTGGGATATTACATGGAGCGAATGATTTAAAAATAATAGCGCGAAAAACAAGTCAATCTGCCCAATCGGATCGAATGAAATCTTTTGGGTTATATATAGGAGTCGTTTTTTTAGGGATCCTCTTGTTTTTTTATCTCCCTCGGTTTGCCCTACCTAGTTTTGTTCTAGTGAGCTGTTACCACTTTGGTGAACAACATTGGAGCGGAAGAATTAAAAACAGTAAATTAAAGCCTTGGATTTATTTTATCTATGGTGCACTGGTTTTTAACTTACTTTTTACACTTCAGTATCTTCCTAGTGCGCAGGTTATAACCCAAATCACTTCAGTCGTACTGCCCCCTCATTTTTTTTGGATCGGACTTCTACTCACTTCCAGTGGATTTGTCCTCTTAATAGGAGGAGAAAAAATAAACAGCATCACAGTATTGATGGAAATTATACTTTTAGTTGTGCTGGCTTTATTATTTGCCTACGCGAGTCTCCTCTTTGCTTTTGGCTTTTATTTTGTAGTATGGCACAGTATCCCTTCACTGAACTCACAACTTAATTATATTTATGGAACCACCCAACAAAACGCCTTTTTGCGATATGTCAAATCTGCATTGATTTATTGGGTGGGGGCGCTTGGGGGTCTGTTTTTATTTTATTATTTCATAGAAGTAGAGGAAGCGTACTTACTCTCAATTTTCTTTTCTTTTTTGGCGGCTATTACTTTTCCCCATGCTATAGTTATGGGATTGATGTTTCAATCAGAAGGCGCAGATGAAGATTAATCAAATCGCATTCCTTATTTTTGCTAGACATTAACTAGAGCTTATAATTATGTTTGACAATTTGAGTCAAAAACTGGATAAAGCCTTTCAGGTCTTAAAAGGACATGGGAAGATTACAGAAATTAATGTTGCTGAAACACTCAAAGAAGTAAGGCGTGCGCTTTTAGATGCGGATGTAAACTTTAAAATAGCGAAAGAGTTTACAGTAAGAGTAAAAGAAAAAGCATTAGGACAAAAAGTATTAACCAGCTTGCAACCTGGACAATTACTCATTAAGATCGTAAAAGATGAACTGACCGAGTTAATGGGTGCAGCTTCTGTGGGTGTCAATTTAGAAGGCAAACCCAGCGTGATCTTAATGGCTGGTCTTCAGGGTTCTGGTAAAACCACATTTACGGGAAAATTAGCGCTTCACCTTAAAAAGAAACACGGAAAAAACAACCCCTTACTAGTAGCCTGTGATGTTTACCGTCCAGCCGCGATAGACCAGCTGGGGGTTGTGGCAGCGCAAGTAGGCGCTTCGATATATGAAGATCGTGAGCAAAAAGACCCTGTACAGATTGCGCGTGCTGCATTGGCCTATGCGGCAAAAGAAAAGCACGACCTTGTACTGATCGATACTGCAGGGCGCCTGGCTGTTGATGCAGCTTTAATGGATGAAATCAAAGCCCTTCACCAAGCATTAAACCCTTCAGAAACGCTTTTTGTAGTAGATGCAATGACAGGTCAAGATGCGGTAAATACAGCAAAAGCATTTAATGACTTATTAAATTTTGACGGCGTCGTACTTACAAAACTCGATGGTGATACACGAGGAGGAGCGGCCCTTTCAATCAAATCTGTGGTGAATAAACCTATAAAGTTTATAGGGACAGGAGAAAAAATGGAAGCCTTGGATGTTTTTTATCCAGAGCGAATGGCAGACCGTATTCTCGGAATGGGGGATGTAGTTTCTTTAGTTGAAAGAGCACAAGAACAATTCGACCATGAACAAGCGCGTAAGATCAATAAGAAAATTGCTAAAAATCAATTTGGCTTTGATGATTTTCTCGCTCAAATACAACAGGTTAAGAAAATGGGGAATATGAAAGACCTCATGGGGATGATTCCTGGTGTCGGTAAGATGGTAAAGGATGTAGATATTGATGACAATGCTTTTCAGGGTATTGAGGTTATTATTGGCTCCATGACACCTAAAGAACGCGCCCAACCTAAATTACTCAATCACAGTAGAAAGACGCGAATTGCAAATGGTTCTGGAACTTCTTTACAGGAAGTAAATCAACTCATAAAGCAGTTTGAACAAATGAGTAAGATGATGAAGATGATGCAAGGGGGTAAGGGAAGACAAATGATGCAAATGCTTCAAAATATGAAATAAAATGATTCTATTAGACGGAAAGAAAACAGCCCAAAACTTAAAAGAAGAAATTAAGCAAGCAGTTACTTCAATTACTGATAAGGGAAAGCGCCCACCTCATTTAGCTGCAGTTTTATTAGGTAATGACGGAGCTAGCTTAACTTATGTAGGAAGTAAAGTACGCGCTTGTGATTATGTGGGTTTTGAATCTACGCTTATCCAATTAGAAGCATCGACTACTGAAGCGGAGTTATTAAAGCATATTGAGGATTTAAATAAGAATCCAGAACTAGATGGCTATATTGTTCAATTGCCATTACCCAAACATATAGATGAAGAAAAAATTCTTTTGGCAATAGATCCTGCCAAAGATGTTGATGGTTTTCACCCTGCCAATTTTGGACGAATGGCCTTGGAAATGGAAGCTTTTATTCCCGCTACCCCCTTTGGAATTATTGAATTACTCGAACGTTATCAAATAGAAACCTCAGGAAAACACTGTGTGGTAGTGGGCAGAAGTCATATTGTGGGCAGACCTATAAGCATACTTATGAGTCAAAAAGGAGTTACCGGTAATGCCACAGTAACTGTTGCTCACAGTAGAACAAAAAATTTGGATACCCTTACTAAAGAAGCAGATATTATTGTAATGGCTCTAGGGATTCCAGAATATTTGACAGCACCGATGGTAAAAGAAGGAGCAGTCATCATTGATGTAGGCATCACCCGAGTGCCAGACAGTACCCATCCTAAAGGCTATGTAATTAAGGGGGATGTTGCCTATGAGGAGGTTGCAGCGAAAGCTTCTGCTATTACACCTGTACCTGGAGGGGTAGGACCCATGACCATCGCCATGTTATTGAAAAATACATTATTGGCTTATCACCGAAACCACTAGGTCTCTTTTTCTATACCTTGGTAAATTCTTAAAATCAGAAGTCCGAACAAGACACTTGAAAGGATTAATAAAATATTGGTAAGCCCAGTAGTCGCAAAGGAAAGTCGGATTAAGATGGTACAGATTACAAACCCTGTATTTCGTATCAATTGACTGTAGCGTTCTGTATATTGGAAAGAAAGGAGTAAGATAAAGACATCGGCGAGTATAAGAATCGTAAAAAATTCATTATAAAAAACAGCATTGACATCCGATAAAATAGAACTCGTCTTTTCCAAGTAAAAGAGCTCATAAAACCAATTACCAAAGCTGTAAAGAGAAGTAAAAATTAAGACGGGAAGTAATACAACACTTACTGCTCTTTTTGAACTAACAAAGCGTTTGAGTCTTTCAGTTAAGTCTTTCTTTGGTAATTTTTCTGTCCGCCTATTAAAGAGGTAGATAAAAAAGTAAAGTATCAATATCCCTGACAAATCATAGATTAATTGCCTATTGGCTTCAAATTGAAACCAGTTCACATCTAATTCTATTTTTGGGATATCACTAAAAATTCTTCGAATAATAATTAATGAAATAATTTCAAATTGCTTAGACACAGCAGTAGTAAACGATCGAGGGAGATAAACGATGAGCAGGTAAATTTCATAAACTAAGATTATTGAGAATGGGGTATAGATGGCTGAAATAGGATCTTCTAGTAGGCGCGCCTCAAAAGGGGTGTGAAAAAGATTAAATTTTTTTGTATAAATCAATACTAAATGAACCACAAACCCAATGATAGAAAGCCAAAGTGTAGCCCTCTCAATCCTTTTTTGATTTCGGTCAGAAAAAATCCGCTCAAAGGTCTGATCAAAAAAAATCAGACTGCTTTTTTCTTTATTCAATGTGCAAAAATTTGATCATCATTTTTAAAGGCTTTAAACTCTAAAGCATTTCCCGCTGGATCATAAAAAAACAGCGTCATTTGTTCTCCAGGTAAATCTTTAAACCTGAGATAAGGCTCAATGACAAATTCAATTTTTTTTTCTTTTAGGCGCTGTTCAAAATTTTTAAATTCTTCCCATTCCAGTAAGACACCAAAATGAGGAATAGGCACCGACTTGCCGTCTACTTCATTGTGGTGCTTATGTGCTTGATGATTGGGTTCTACATGTAAAACCAACTGATGACCAAATAAATTTAAATCAATCCATTCTTCTGAAGAACGTCCTGTTTCACAACCTAAAGAATCAATATAAAATTCACTGCAACGCTTTAAATTGTCTACAGGAATGGCAAGGTGAAAAGGTCTTGGCATCGCATTTTTTTATAAAGGTACAATTTATTGACAAATAGCAGATTAGAATATAATACCTTTGCAAAATGGAGCTAGAACAGGATCGTATTCGCCTCAAAAAAGGAACTTTACTTCCTTTGATGGAAGCCTTTTATACCCTACAAGGAGAAGGCTATCATAAAGGGAGTGCTGCTTATTTTATCCGTATTGGCGGTTGTGATGTCGGATGTCATTGGTGCGATGTCAAAGAAAGTTGGGATGCCAATCTCCATCTACCAACCCCTATTGAGCATATTGTAAATCAAGCCAAGCAGTATTCCGACACAGTGGTTGTGACGGGGGGAGAGCCCTTAATGTGGAATATGGATCCGTTATGTAAGGCGCTTCATGGGCAAGGTATGCAAGTTCATATTGAAACTTCGGGGGCTTATGCATTAACGGGAACATGGGACTGGTTTTGCTTATCACCCAAAAAAAATAAACGCCCCTTGCAGGCAGCGTATGACTATGCGGATGAATTAAAAGTAATTATCTACAACAAAGACGACTTTAAATTTGCCGAAGAGCAAGCAGCCCGGGTAGCTCCAAATTGCAAATTATTTTTACAGCCCGAATGGAGCCGGAGAGAAAAAGTAATGCCCCTTATTGTTGACTATGTACTTGCAAACCCTAAGTGGAAAGCTTCACTTCAAACCCATAAGTATTTGAATATCCCCTAGGGATAGATTAAATACTGCGTTCGAATACGATGAAATTCTGTCAAATCCTTTGCCCAAGTTTGACGAATTTCAGTTTCATTTTTTCCCGCTTGAAGTTGAGTTTTTAAACTATTCACCCCGCTGATGCGTTCGAACCCTTTAAGGAAAAAAGCAGCTTTATCGGGAAAGTTTGAATAAGCATCTATTAACCATTTTAATTCGATCTGTGTGGGTTTGGGAACCTCAGTTAAATTTTTTCCAAAACACAGCTCCCCATTAAATTTTGGATTTTTAGAACCAAAGTTAGGCGCAGGCGTAAATCGGTAATCATAGCCTTTAAAGTCTGGATGCCCATAAATTTGAAACTGTGTATCGGTCCCCCTTCCAATACTGATGACTGTGGGTTCCAATAAACAAAGACTCGGGTAGAGGGCTATTGCTTGTGCATTGGGCAGGTTAGGCGAGGGGCGAATTTGAAGTTCATAAGGGGTTTGATGGGTATAGTTTTTAATGGGAATTACTTCCAGTTGACACTGCAATCCCTTGGCTAACCACTTTTCACCATTGATCATTTGGGCGTATTCTCCTATTGTCATTCCATATACGATAGGGACGGGATGCATTCCTACAAAACTTTTATGTGCTGCTTCTAATACAGGTCCATCAATATAGTGTGTATTGGGATTGGGTCGGTCTAATACAAGAAGAGGAACCCCTTGTTCTGCACAAGCTTCCATTATATAATGCAAAGTAGAGAGGTAAGTAAAAAAACGAACCCCCACATCTTGCAAATCAAAAACCATGAGTTCTATCCCTTGAAGCTGTTCAGGCTTGGGTTTTCGGTTTTCTCCGTAAAGTGAATAAATCGACAAACCCGTTTCAGCATCTTTCCCATCTTTAATTTTTTCTCCTGCATCTGCCGTTCCTCGAAAGCCGTGCTCTGGCGCATAGACCCCTTGTAGTGTTATCCCATTTTCTAAAAATACATCTACAAGGTGTTTTGTTCCTGCTGGGGTTTTTATAATACTTGCCTGATGAGCTACAAGGCCAATTTTTTTACCTCTTAATTTATTTAAATAGGAGGCGGTATTTTCCGCCCCAGGAATTACTTGAGCGCGGACCATACCAATAGTTGCTACTAATAGAAGCCAAAATAAAAATGTATTTTTGAAATGGGGAATTGTAAAAAATAGACTCATTGAATATCGCTTTACATCTGGCGCGAAAAATGCGCCAATACAGACAGCATAAAAATACGGTTTCTTCGCGGATAATCAATATAGCTACTGTGGCGGTGGCACTTGGAATTGCAGCCATACTCATCGCTATGGCCTTTAGCAGGGGGCTTCAAAAAGAGATACAAATAAAAACAAGTGTCTTTCAGGGGCAAATTTTAATTACGCCTTTTGAAAATAATGAATCTCAGGTTTCCTTACTCCCCTTTAAGGCAAGCAATCAACTTAAAGAAGAAATTCAGGCGCATCCTGAATTTGAGCGCATGCATGCCATTGCGATTAAAGCGGGAATGTTAAAAACCCCTCAAGATTTTGAAGGGGTTTTAATCAAAGGAGTAGATGCAGATTTTGAGTGGTCCAGTCTAGACCGTTTTTTAGTAGAGGGAAGCTACCCGCGAATAAATAATGAAGAAAATAATGAAATTCTTCTCTCCCAAGTCGTGGCAAATAGACTCTATCTTGAGGTAGGGGATTCAGTAGACGCTTTTTTTCAAACTTCACTCGATCAGGGATTGCCACAGCGGCGAAGATTTAAAATTTCAGGGCTTTATTTTTCAGGTTTTCCCGATATAGACGAAAATTTAGTGTATACTGACCTCAGGCTAATCCAACGTCTCAATCGTTGGAAGGCGGATGAAATCGGGGGCTATGAAGTTTTTATCAAAGATTTTTCAAAACTAAAGGCTACTGCTGAAGAATTTTATCTAGGCCTGCCTTCAGAACTAAATAGTAGTGCACTTTCTGATCGATATTCTAGTATTTTTCAATGGATCGCTTTATTCGATTTTAATGTGCTCATTATTTTGATCGTAATGCTCATAGTCGGGGTCATAAATATGGCTACCGCATTATTAGTTTTGATCTTAGAACGCTCCCGTATGGTGGGTCTTCTCAAAACGCTT